>JGI12383J13903_1000411_pt1 | contig 33306 bp, 28 predicted proteins | sample Passage237B_FD_13903 | JGI IMG/M metagenome (IMG submission 13903)
TGATGGCATGGCCCTGGTTTTCCAGCACCACGACATCGGTTTTAAATCCCATATCCTGCAGAAGATCATAGGTCGCCCGCGCCATGGGATAGCCGGAATACTGCTGGTGTTCCTGCGCCCCCGCCAACAGCGCAACAGGCGGCCGCGATTGCGGATCGGTCAGACGGTCCAGCGCGCCGCCCGAAAGGCTATATACCCCCGCCACCGGCGTGTCACGCAACAGCCCTGCATAAAAGGCGGCGGTGGCGCCTTGCGAAAACCCTGCAATGATCACGCGGTCCGCGCTGATGCCTTCGCGTTCCAGCACATCGTCGATATAGGCCTGTCAGGAACTTTCGCAAATAAGTCAATACTACTACCCGGCGCAGGTAGCGCCTTTACTACAGAGTCAGCAAGAGCTGCCGTAATAATTTGAGCCAACTCTTCTTGTGTGATCTCAGCCATAATTATTTTTCCTCGACTAATTTACATTCAAATAAATTTTGAAAGAATATATATGCACCGTAGTACATGTTTTTCTTTAAAAGCTCCTTTTGGTCACGCATAAATCTCACGTACGCCTCTGGATATAACTCGTTTGGAGACGCACTACACTTGCCAAAATTAATCAGATCACGATCCATGCCGTCTTTTTCAAAACCTACATAAGAAGAAATGATCAAGGCTTGAGAAAAGCCAAACAAAAATGACACGCATATCTGCGCCTCATTTGAAAGGGGCTCTTTTCCACGCTGGTATTCATCAACGTATTTAGTACAGTAATCAAACAGATGTATTCCATGCGGATAGTCGGAAAAATCCTTTTTTAGACAAGATCCATTCTCTAAGCATATACGTTCAACAGCATCTTCTCGGGGCTGCTTTGGCATTTCAACAGCTTTAGCTGTCGGCTTCTCCTGTAAGGATTTCTTGATCGCTTCCATATAAGAAGAATACTGAGAATTTGGAGTTGGTTCTTGCGCTTGACTAGCAACAGATAAAAACCCGAGCACCATGACAACGAGTAAGCAAAGTAATTTAACAAACTGACTGTAATTCACAGAGACACCCCCATAATAAATCGCCACAGACTATAACTGGCAAATGACAAAACTGACGTAACCTAGCCCGTAAAAGTTAAAAAAGTTTTACGCCATTTGCGGCACGGCCATGCGCATGCGCGCCGCCGCCGTATCGGCATCGGGATTGTCGAGCATATCCTCGACCGGAAACCAGCTGTGATAGGTACGGCCCGCGCGGTCTTCGCCGATTTTGATCGGGCCGTCGGGGCAATAGATTTTCGTCTCCGGCAAATGCGGCGCCAGAAGCCCGCCCACATGCTGCGCCATCGCCGCGCCGCTGGAACCGTAACCGTGGAAAAAGATGATGATGTTTTCCGCGCGGCCGCTCGGGGGATTGACAACGACATCGTGCAGCATGCGCTTTGAAAACTCCGCTTTAAAAAAAGGCTCAATGAATGGCCCTATCCTAAAAGACGGCGTCGTTTATGTCAATAAAAGGGGATTTACGCCGGAAAAGGCTTAAAAATCATCGGTCGTGCGCATCGGGCCGGCATTGGCCTTGTTGTCCTGCATGCGGCTGTCCTGAAGGGATTTCGCTTCCTGAATGGCACGGCGGAATTCAATCGGTTCTTCAATCGGGGGCAGCAGAACCTCCCCCACGCCCATCCCGCGGATCAGCACGCGGCCATAGCCGAGCAGGCGGCCCATCACATCCTGCCGCACCGAAACGCCTTCGATACGATCAATGTTCAGCTCCCCCACGTGGCGGGCGATGAGGCCTTTTTTATAGACCAGACGTTCGGAGGTCACGGCGATTTCCGTCGTCGCCTTGATAATCATCATATGCGCGAAGAAAAACAGGCCCAGCAAAAAACAGCCCAGAATACCAAAGCGCAGCAGCGGATGCTGCGACCAGAGGATTTTAAGATAGCCGCCTTTTTCCATCACCACGACGTTCCATGCCTGCTGGTACAGTTCGGGCGGCAGATCGGCCGAATAGGTATTGCGGATATGGCTGGAAATTTCCCACCAGATCGCGGCATAGCCGAGCGCAATGCCCATGGCGAGACCAAAAAGGATCCAGAAAACGGCGGTCAGCGTATACATCCAGTGGAAGCGCGCACCCATCAGGATTTCTTCGTTCGGCCCCAGCGATTGATGGACATAAAGCATAGAAGCATACCTTAGAAAAAACGGTGAGGACATGACGGCACGGCAGACCGCACGCCGCGCGGCGCCCCCCCGTTCCTTTATGTCACATCATACTTAAGAGAGCGTTAATCGCCAAGGCATATACCGAGCATACGCGCCGTATGCACCAGCGGGCCGTTGACATCGACTTCCTGATAGCTGGCAATGGCTTCCTCGATCGGCACATCGAATACGCCGCGGTTGCTCCAGCCGACCATTCTGTCAAATTTGCCCTGTTCGACCAGATCCACGGCATGCACGCCGAAGGCGGCCGCCAGCAGACGGTCGGAGGGAATGGGCGAGGAACCGCGCTGCACGTGGCCCAGCACCGTCACGCGGGTTTCCCAATCCGTCTTGGCGGCAATGCGCTCGCCCAGATAATGGCCGATACCGCCGTAGCGTTTTTCGCCGCCGTGGTGTTCGACCTGCAATCCCTTGCCGTCCACGGTCTTGACCGCTTCGGAGACGACGACGAGCGCGAAGTTGCGCCCCTCTTCCTCGCGCACGCGCAGGATTTTCTCGGCGACCTTGTCGATGCTGTAGGGAATTTCGGGGATCAAAATCACATCCGCGCCGCCCGCAATGCCGGTCGCCAGCGCGATATTGCCCGCATCGCGGCCCATGACTTCAAGCACCATCACGCGGTCATGGCTGGCGGCGGTGGGTTGCAGGCGGTCCAGCGCCTCGGTTGCGACATAGACGGCGGTTTCAAAACCGACGGAGTTTTCCGTCATGCCGACGTCGTTATCGATGGTTTTGGGAATGCAGACGAGATTGAATTTTTTGCCGTTGTCCGACAGCTTGCGCAAAATCGCCATACTGCCGTCGCCGCCGATGCCGATGAGATCCTCGATGCCGAGCTCCTTGAGGCCGTTCACGATATCGTCGGAGCGGTCCTTCAGCGTGCCGTCGGGCATGGGAAACTGGAACGGGTTGCCCTTGTTGGTGGTGCCGAGGATCGTGCCGCCCAGACGCATCACGGCGGTGTCGAACATTTCCTTGGTCAGGTTTTTATAGCGCATCGGGCGCGTCAGCAGGCCGGCGGTGCCGTCCTCGATACCGATGACTTCCCAGCCCTTTCCCGTCGCGGCGTGTACAACCGCGCGAATGACCGCATTCAAACCGGCGCAATCGCCGCCGCTGGTCAGAATCCCGATGCGTTTTTTAGCCATGGCGTTCCATCCCCTTCCATTTTATGTACCGTTCGTTCATGAAAGCCGTTTCAGGGTCTTTCCGTGGGTAAAAGTGCCCTTGCGCGGGCGGAAATGCAACATGAAATCCGCAGCGCAAATAAAAAGCTTAAAAAAAAGGGCCTTTCCTGCTAGAATACCGGCGGTTTACCGACGATAGCCCCCGCGATGCGGGGGATAGCCATAAGGATGCCGGCAAAACATGCTGCCTGAAGATATTGAAGAACTTGAGCGGATGCTCGAACAGCTCAAAACGGAGCACCGCGATCTGGATATCGTCATCCAGCAATTGACCGATAGCGTGCCCGTGGACTTTCTGCGCCTTCAGCGCCTGAAAAAGCGCAAGCTCTTCCTGAAAGATTCGATTTCCAAGATCGAGAGCATGCTGCTGCCCGACATCATCGCCTGATTTTTACGTAAATAAACCGCCCTGCGCGCCCGTCTGCATCAATTCGCGGATCAGCGGAATGGTCACGGCGCGTTTTTCGGCCATGGCCTGACGGTCCACGGCGGCGACAATATCGCGCATGGCGGCAAAGGTGCGGGTCAGGCGCGGCACGATGAAATTCACCACTTCCTGCGAGACGAAAATCTGCCGGTCGGAAAAAAGCTTGGTCAGCACGATTGCCATCAGGTTGTCATCCGGCGCGCCGATGGAAACAGCCGGCGCGGCGCGCAGGCGGGATTCCAGATCGCGCAGGCGAAAGGCCCATTGCGCGGGCGGCGCGGCGGCAGCGGCAAGGATATGCCCGCCCCGCTCCTTTTGCAGGTTATAGAGATGCAGCAGCGATTCCTCCCGCACCGTATCGCCGATCAGGCGGTCGATGTCATCGACGATCACGCAGGCGGGCGCGGCATCGATATGCGCGGGGTCGTAAACGGCGGCTTGCGTTTGCTGTTGCCAGACATGCAGCAAATGCGTTTTGCCAGAAGCGGCAGGGCCGTGCACCAGCAGCAGCGGCGCGGGCCATGCGGGATATTTGTCCAGCCATGCCACGGCGGCGGCATTGCAGTCGGAGACAAAAAAATCCTCCCGCGTGAAGGCCGCGCGGTGGCCCAGATCAAACGGCAGTTGTTCGGGCTTGCCCGTCATGCTTTTTTGCCGCGCGGGCGGGCGGTTGCGGCATCACCCGTGTAATAGACGCTGGAGAGATATTCCTGCAAGGCAAAGCGCACCAGCACGCCCGCCACAGCCGCCACGGGCACGGCGATCATCACGCCCGTAAAGCCGAGCAGCGCGCCGCCCGCCATCAGGGCAAACAGGATCCACAGCGCATGCAGGCCGACTTTTTCGCCCACCATGCGCGGCGTCAGCACATTGCCTTCCACAAACTGCCCCGCGGCGAAAATGGCGGCGATGATCAGCACCTGCATCATATCTCCGTCATACTGGAACCACGCGACGATCAGCCCCGTCGCCAGCCCGGCGAGCGAGCCGACATAGGGAATGAAAGACAACAGCCCCGCCGTAAAGCCGATGAACAGGCCGAAGTTCAGCCCCGCCGCCGTCAGCGCCACGGCGTAAATCGCGCCCAGCGCCACGCAGACCAGCGCCTGCCCGCGCACGAAGCCGGAAAGCGCGGCATCCATCTGGCGCAACAGCCCGCGCACCGTATCGGCATGGCGGCGCGGCAGCCAGCTGTCGATTTTTTCCACCATCACCGGCCAGTCGCGCAGCATGTAGAAAGACACAACAGGCGCGATGAACAAAATGGACAAAAGGTCAAACAGCGCCATGCCGCCGTCCCAGATTTTGCCGAGCGCGCCGGTCGCCCAGCCGAAGGCCGTGGCGGCAACGGTGGAGGCCTGCTTGCGCAATTCCTCCGACGGCGTGGCGGAAATCTGTTCCTGCACCCTTTCAATCCACGGCAGCACCATGTCGCGGATTTTTTCCGCATAGCCGGGCAGCGTATTGGCAAAGTCGATGAACTGCGCCTGCAAAATCGGGAAGGTCAGCACGCCGATCAGCACAAAAACAGCCACGAAGGACAACAACACAAGGCTGGCGGCAACCGTGCGGGGGGGGAACAGGGTCGAGGAAATAGGCGACCGCAAGGCCGATGATGAAGGGCAGCAAAACGCTTTTCAGCAGCCAGAGCAGGAAACAGAACAAAAGCGTGCCGATGCTCCAGAACCAGATGTGCCGTTGCAATGTCATGGGAAGACCTGTTTGTGTCATGGGGTTACTGCACCAGATGCAGCGTGTAAACAGGCGCGCCGCCCGCCGTCTGCACGGGCGTCATGCCGATGCCCTGCCCCGCCAGCGTCTGGCGCAGCATATCGACATTGCCGTTATAACGCAGCACGAAACGCGCACTGTTGCGGCTGATGGCGCGGATATCCATGCGCACGGGCGGATTTGCCGATGAAAGGCGCTTTTGCACATCCATCCAGTCGCTGAAATTGCTGAAGGCAAAGGCGGCCTCCACCTGCGTTGCGATACCGAAGCGCGACATGGAGGTCTGATAGGCATCTTCCCCGCCCGCTGCGGCTTGCTGCCCGTTCGGCGCATAGGGCGCATCCTTGACCACGAAAGACGGGCGCGGCCCGTCATAGGGCGCGGGCGCCTGCGGCGGCTGATAGGTTTCGGCATACATGCCGCCTGCGGAACGCGCGGCGCCCAGATTATACCCCGAAGCCGCGGGCGCGCGCTCCGGCGGCGGATAGGTCGTGACGGAGGCGGTATTGATCTCCGGCACGTTCAGCTGCGGGCGCGTCACGGAACGGCTGATGTTTTCCACCGTCGCGCCGGCCCTGTCGGGCTGCGGGCGTTGCAGATAGCTGATGACTTCATACATCGCCTGTTGCCATGCGGCCTCTTCCGGCTTTTCACCGACATAGGGCGTCAGCGCGTTGCGGCGGCGCAGCGCCTTGCCGTCATAGACATGGATATCGATGGTCATATAGGCGCCGGATTTATTCGCCACCGCCAGCACCACCTGCGCCACGCCGTATTGGCGGCGCAGTTTTTCAACGGCGGTGTAATCACCCGACCAGACCGCATCGGCCGGCCCCGCCGAAATATCGCCGATATCGCCCAGCGGCACGACGACCTGATGTTTGGCATTCGCCTGACGCGGCGGAGAGAGCTGCCACATCTCGCGCCACGGGTTGGGATCTTCCCAAAGAATGGTTTTGCCCGCCATGTTTTCGTAATAGGGCAGCAGCAATACCGCACCGCTGTCCAGCGCCGCAGGGGCCATATGGCCCGTCGCGGCCTGCGGATTTGTCATGCCTTGCGCGTTTGCCATATCCTGCGCATGCATACCCGCCTGCCCCGACGACGGCATTGCCGCGTTATCGTCATAAGCGCGGCGCGGCATAACGGGAATGCTGATAAAGTTACGCACCGCATCGCGGAAGCGCACGGTGAAATTGGCGACATAACGCGTGCTGGAAAGCTGCTCGCTCCTGATCTCGAAATCCTGCACAAGGGTGGCGATCGTCATGTCGTCGGGCATTTTCAGGTTTGCATAAGCCGAGGGCGACAGGTGACGCTCGGCCAGCATGCGGAAGGCCAGACGGCGCGCCTCGGCCATTGCCTGCTCGCGGGCGATGACGGCATTTTCCGCCGTTTGATCGACCATCACATCGGTCACGACCAGCATGGCATCTTCCATCACGGGGCGCTGGCCCGTTATCTGGCTGCGCGGTTGGCCATAGGGATTCACTTCCGGCGATGCGCCTTTGATCAGCTTTTCCAGCGCGAAGGACGGCGCAGAAAAAGCAATCAAAAACAATGCAATGGCAAAAATCTTTAAAACACTGGCGGAAGTTTTGTTCAACATGGCCCCGGCGATCCGATGAAAAAAGTGTTGCGGCATGTACAAAAGATACGCGTGCGGCCGCAAAAAATCCAGCTATTCCAGAGAGTAAAATTAAAAAAATCATGTGATCACATAACCGTGTGTTGCCCTTGGGGGAAAAGGCGGCTATGCTGAAACGGCTGGCAGGGTTTATTGGGAAATCAACAAGATATTAACCAATACCTGCAAAAATACTAAAATGCGTCAGACCGCCCGCCCGCGCGGCGCGATTCACGCATGACCACCGCCGGTACCGGCAACCGTTTTTGTTGCCGCATGCCGGTTTCCAAGGGGCGGTGTCCCGCTCCTCTTCCTCTCTCAATTCCCGGGGGGCTTCTTTGGGAGGACGTATAATATTTCTGGGCTTGCTTTGCGGTTTGATCTGGTCGGTCATGCCGCTTTCGGCTTTTGACGCGGCGGCAAGTGCCCCCAACGGGCGCAAGAGCGGCGGCGGCGCGGTCGTCATCAATGCCGCCGCGAACGAGGGCAAGGCCAAGACCATCACCGCCAACGTCCCCACGGCCAACAGCGTGCTGACCCCCAATGTGAAGCCGCTGTTCCTGTCCAGCCAATCCTCGGTCTATGACATTACGCAAAACATCCAACTTTTCGAAGGCCCGCGCGAGCAAGTCTCCCTCACCCAGCTGCTGCCCCAGTTCAAGAAGGGCGCGGGCGCGACGCAGAACGAAGGACCGATCGTGCTGCGCAAAAGCTCTTCCGGCTACTGGCTCATTTTCGCCGTCTATAACCGCAACCCCGCCAAGAGCCTTTGGGTGCTGGATATCGGCAACCGCCACACGGGCAGCCACGGGCTGGTGGATCGCATCGCCATTTTCAGCGACGCCGCGCCCGACCAGCCCCTGATGACCGACGGCCGTCTGGTCGAAAACAAGCTGCATGTGCGCGGGCAAAAGGAAAATGCCGTCCCTCTCAGCTTTGACCCGGGGCAGGGCCGCGTGATCGGTATTTATATCGAGCCGACCCACGGCACGACCCTGAACCTGAAAATGGAGCTGAAGGAGCAAGAACCCTTCGTCACCACCTATGACGAGCGCAACCTGCAAAAAAACATCCTGCTGGTGGCGACGCTGCTGCTGGTCGGCACCTATCTGATTTTCTGGAGCAATTACCGCCGCCAGATTCCGTTGCTGCTCGGCAGCTATCTGTTGCTGCAATATTTCATCTATACGGCGGGGGATGACATCATCCCGCTCGGCAACAATACCGCCGCGACCTATATCGACCTTCTGAACGCGCTGACGGCCTTTATCGCCTTCTCGCTCGCGCGGCATGTGCTGACGGCGGGGGAGCGGCCCGACAAACGGCAATCCGTGCTGATTGCGGGCAAGGGGATCACCCTTTTGCTGGCGCTCGGCGCGCTGGCGCTGGACCGCGGCTTTGCGCTGACCGATATTGTGCTGATCCATTACATGCCGTTGATTTTCTCCGCCCTGATCCTCGCCGTCGGCGTCATGACCGTAATGGCGGGCAAGCGGCCGATGGCGCTGCCCTTCTCCCTTGCCTTTGCGGCTTTGCTGGGCGGCGGCATCCTCGGCCAGTTGACGGCGGGCGCGGGCGGTTTTGCCGCAGGCGATAATCTTTACTGGCTCGCCTTTACGGCGCATTTGCTGCTGCTCTCCTTCTCCTCCTTGCGCTTCCTGACCGTGTCGGAAGACCTGCAGCGGCGGGAGCGCGAAGCCCTGCGCCGCAAGCGCGAGGAAGAAATGGAAATGCGCAAGACCAAGGAAATGGCCGACCAGAACCGCCTGCTGGGCGTCATGCAGCGCGAGAAGGAACTGATGGCCGACCTGCGCAACCGCGAGAGCGAGCGCATTCAGGCCCTGCGCCATGCAAAGGAAGTCGCCGACCAGGCGAACAAGGCGAAATCGGACTTTCTGGCCGTCATCAGCCACGAAATCCGCACCCCGATGACGGGGATCATGGGGATGATCCGCCTGCTGCTCGACACGCCGCTCGACAAGCGGCAGGAAGAATATGCGCGCACCATCCAGTATTCCGGCGATGCACTGCTGACGCTGCTGAACGACATCCTGGACCTTTCCAAGGTCGAGGAAGGCAAGATGACGCTGGAAAACATCGACTTCGACCTTGGCAAGCTGCTGGAGAGCGTGGCGATGCTGATGTCCGGCCGCGCGGAGGAAAAGAAAATCGGCCTGAAGGTGGAGATCGAGCCCGGCACGCCGCTGACGCTGAAGGGCGATCCCACGCGCCTGCGCCAGATCTTCCTGAATCTGATCGGGAACGCGATCAAATTCACCGATGCGGGTTTTGTCACCGTCACCGTGCGCCCCTACGACAAGGAAGCCGCGCGCCCGCGCCTTTATTTCGCCGTGACCGATACGGGGATCGGCATTTCGGAAGAGGCGCAGAAAAAACTCTTCACCCCCTATACGCAGGCGGATGAAAGCGTCGCGCGCAATTTCGGCGGAACGGGTCTGGGGCTGGCCATCTGCAAACGCCTTGTGGAAGCCATGGGCGGCATGATCCAGATCCACAGCGCGCCGGGCCGCGGCACGACTTTCTATTTCATCCTGTCGCTCGACCACGGTATCGGCGAAGCGCAGGCGGCGGAAGAGGCCAAGCCAGAAGTCACGCCGCTCAGCATTCTGGTCGTCGATGACAATATCATCAACCAGCGCGTGGTTGCGGGCCTAAACGGTCGGCAGCGCGGACGAGGCGATATCCTGCCTGCGCAAAGACCATTTTGACGTCGTGCTGATGGACATGGAAATGCCCAATACCGACGGCGTTGCGGCAACAAAGCTGATCCGCGCCCTGCCCGATGCGGAAAAGGCGCAAGTCACCATCATCGCCATGACCGCCAATACGCGGCAGGAAGACGTGCAGCGCTGTTTTGAAGCGGGCATGAACGACTTCCTCAGCAAGCCCGTCAATCCCGACGACCTGCGCCATAAACTGGCCGCGCTGGCCGTGCATAAAAACCCGACAACGGTCGGACAGCATCTGCGCGATGCCGTCCCCGCCGCATCTGCCGCCGCCCCTGAAGCACCCGCACCGGCGGAACAACCGCCCGCGCCGCCCGTGGAAGCGGCCGAGATTGCGGACGAGGATATTCCCGTCGTCTTGCCGGAGGTTGACCCCAACGAGGCCTTCCCCGATCCCGATGCGGAAGAAGAGATCAAGGTCGAATTGCCGGAGATCAATCCCGACGAGCCCTTCCCTGATCCGGATGCGGAGGAAGCGGCCGCACAAGGCGCGGATGACATCAAAGTCGAGCTGCCGGAAATCAACCCCGACGAGCCTTTCCCCGATCCCGACGCGGAAGAGGCACAGGCCGCCGCAATGGGCACGCAGGATATTCCCCTGCCCGATTTCGACAACATCGACCCGAACGAGCCCTTCCCCGATCCCGATGCGGAAGAGACACAGGTTGCCGCATCTGCGGCCGCACCTGCCGCACCTGCCGCGCACAGCGCACCGGTTGACCTGAACGCCGTGCGCAAATATTTCGACCCCGATATGCTGGGCAGTTTGAAGGAAAGCCTCGGCCCCGATCAGATGAATGAAATGATGGCCGGGCTTTACGAGAAAACCGAAGAGCTGATCGCCGCCGCCGAACAGGCCGTAAACGACAACGATGTCGCCGCACTTGTCCATCGCGGGCATGACATCAAGGGCATGACCTCCAACTTCGGCATGACCGCCGTCAGCGATATTGCCGGGCGGCTGGAACGTCAGGCGAAGGAAAACTTCCCCATGGATACGCTGGCGGAAATCGTGCGCCAGCTGCGCCCCGCATACGACGAAACGCGCCGCGCCATCGACGGTTTCATGTAATCCTGCGACAGGGATTGGATCAGAACGGCTGCGGTTTTTGCGGCGGCTTTCGGCTTGCCTGCGGCGCGGCATCGGCGGCGGGCATGACCTTCGGAATATCGCGGAAATCACGCACCACGACATTCGCCCCGGCGGCGCGGAAGGATTGCTCCTTTTTCTGCGCCGCCGCGCCGTTGCCGAAACGCGGGTCGAGATAGGCAATCACAAAAGCCCCTGCGCGATACCCCGCGACAATGCCGGGTTCCGTATCTTCAATCACCACCGTATGGCGCGGATCGGAGCCTTGTTCGTGCATGGCCCGTTGAAAAACCGCAGGGTCCGGCTTCTTGCGTTCGCCCACCAGATCGGGGCCGTATAAGCGGTCGCCGAAATAGCGCAGCAAATTTTCCTTGCCAAGGCCAAGACGGGAGCGCGTTGTCGGATTGCTCGAGCCGATGCTCAGCACATCCCCCGCCGCCTGCAAAGCTTCCAGCACTTCCGGCACGCCCGGCACGACGGGAATGCTCGGCCGGTAATAAATCTGCTGTTTGCGCGCCTCATGTTCATCGTTCATCGCGGAGAGTTCCTCTGCGTTGAACGTCAGCCCGCAGCTGGCACCGATACCTTTGAATTTGTCATGGCCCGAAAGACCCGCGAAGGTGCGGAACACATCCTCCACCGGCATGGCCGCGCCCTTTTCCGCCGCAATATCCGCAGTGATGCGGGAAACCTCGAATTCCGTATCGAAAATCGTGCCGTCGAGGTCAAAAATAACGTGGCGTTGGCCGGGTTTCATGGGGGTCCTGCTTTTGTGTACCCAAAAAAAGCGAAAACCGCCAAAAAAGTAAGCAGAAATGTCGTGCGCTTATGCCACTTTTTTTCTTTTCACTCTGTACCATCTGCATTTCTTTTTTTATTCTTCAACATTCCTAATAAGTGAGACGGTGCTCTTTGCGCCTGCAACGCGCACCAAACCAGCGTACGTGCCTTCTACACAGCCTTTATGCCGTCCCAATCTGGTGAAGTCTATGCAACAATCAACCGGGATTGTAACCAATATTTTTTTGTCTAAGCTAATAAACGTCAATCCGAACTCCGCATCTAACAATGTCTCATCAGCAACAGAAAACGCGGAAAATTTTATTTTTTTGTCTTTGAAATGCCGTCTCATTGATTTCATGCCGCTAGAGTAGTGGTTTGGAGCGCAAACCCAATCCCATTCAATTCCCGCAACATTGTGTAATGACTTTTCATCATCTTCACTTGCCGTCTGAAGCCACTCATTTAACTCCTGTTCAACGACGATTTTGACGCTGCGCGCAGGTGCATTTTTCTCCCATGTGTACCCAAAAAAAGCGAAAACCGTCAAAAAAATCAGCAGAAATGTCGTGCGCTTATGCCACTTTTTTTTCTTTTCACTCTGTACCATGTGCATTTCCCTTTGTTCGCATAAGCCTTATCGATTAGCGACGGCAAATCTGCTTGTGAATGGCGGTATCATTATACATAATATTTAGCATTTTTGTCAAGCCCGCCTGCCCGCATGGCGCAAAAAACCCGCCGGCAAGCTTGGCGCGGCGGGTTTTTGTTGTCAGCGGAAGGCCGAAAGATCAGCCGACGATTTCCGTTTCGCTGAAGAAGAATGCGATTTCTTTTTTCGCGTTTTCCAGACTGTCGGAACCGTGAACGGAGTTTGCTTCGATGGATTCGGCAAATTCCTTGCGGATCGTGCCGGGTTCGGCATTCGCAGGGTTCGTCGCGCCCATGACTTTGCGGTTCAGGGCAACGGCGTCTTCGCCTTCCAGAACCTGCACAACCACGGGGCCGGAGATCATGAAGCTCACCAGTTCGCCATAGAACGGGCGCTCTTTGTGTACTTCATAGAATTTGCCTGCTTGTTCTTCGGTCAGCTGCAGGCGTTTTTGCGCCACGATGCGCAGACCGTTTTCTTCGAATTTCGCGTTGATTTTACCGGTCAGGTTGCGGCGTGTCGCATCCGGTTTGATGATGGACAGTGTGCGTTCCTTGGCCATGATGTTATCCCTCTTTGGTTTTCATGTTTTTGCAATCGATATGCCCGCCCCGAAAAGGGAAAGCCCTGCCCGCGATGTTGCGGTGCAGGGCTTTTCTATACGATCTTTTGACAAATAAGGCAAGGATCGATAAGGGGCTGATTTTATTAACCTTCCTTAACCCTACCCCGCCAGCGCGGCCTCGATCGCGGCCACGGCGTCATTGGCCAGCCTGCCGTCCGGCCCGCCCGCCTGCGCCATATCGGGACGGCCGCCGCCGCCCTTGCCTCCCAGCACGGCAGAGCCGGTTTTGACCAGATCGACGGCGTTCAGCTTGCCCGTCAGGTCCTGCGTGACCGCCACGACAAGAGAGGCCTTGCCGTCTTCCGCAACGGACACCAGCGCGACCACGCCGCTGCCGATTTTGGATTTCAGGTCATCCGCCAGCGGTTTCAGCTCGCTCGCCGGAATGTTTTCCAGCACGCGGGAGGTGAAGTGGATCCCCTTGATCACCTTCGCTTCCGGCGCGGCGCCGCCCGCCCCGCCTGTCGCCAGTTTGCGGCGCAGTTCGGCGATTTCCTTTTCCATTTTCTTTTTCTCGTTTACCAGCGCCTCGACGCGGGCAACCGCTTCGGCGGGAGAGGATTTCAGCAATTGCGCCACTTCGCGCAGGCGTTCTTCCTGTGCGGAGAGATATTGCAAGGCCCCCTCGCCCGTCACGGCTTCGATACGGCGGATACCGGCCGCCAGCGCGCTTTCGGATACGATTTTGAACAGGCCGATGTCGCCCGTGCGGCGCACATGCGTGCCGCCGCACAATTCGATGGAATAGGCGGAACGCTCGCCGTCGGGATCCGCGCCGCCCATGGACAGGACGCGCACTTCCTCGTCATATTTTTCGCCGAACATCGCCATGGCGCCGATGGCGCGAGCGTCATCCAGCGGCATCAGGCGCGTGGTGACCTCGCTGTTCATGCGGATGCGTTCGTTGACTTCCTGTTCCACCGTCGTCAGCTGGTCGTCGTTCAGCGCGGTCGGCTGGCTGATGTCGAAACGCAGGCGACCGTCATCGACGAGCGAGCCTTTTTGCGCCACATGCTTGCCCAGATGGCGGCGCAGTGCGGCATGCAACAGGTGCGTTGCCGAGTGGTTGGCGCGGATGGCGTTGCGGCGGGCGACGTCAATCTCCAGATGCACGGCATCGCCGGTTTTGATCTCGCCCTTCACCACCTTGCCGACATGCACGAAGAGGCTGCCGAGTTTTTTCTGCGTGTCGGAAATCTCGACCTCCGCCTGCGCGCCCAGAATGCGGCCATGATCGCCGACCTGACCGCCCGATTCCGCATAGAAAGGCGTCTGGTTCACAATGATGTAAACCGTATCGCCTGCCTTGGCGCTCTGGGTTTCCGCGCCCGCATCGTTGACAAGCGCCAGCACCTGCCCTTCGGCTTTTTCCTGCTGGTAGCCCAGAAACTCGGTGGAGCCGGTTTTTTCCTTGATGGCGAACCAGACGGCTTCCGTCGCGGCTTCGCCCGAACCCGCCCAGGATTTGCGCGCGGTTTCGCGCTGTTTTTCCATCGCGGCTTCAAAGCCCGCCACATCCACGGCGCGTTTTTGCTCACGCTTCAAAACGTCCTGCGTCAGGTCGAGCGGGAAGCCGTAGGTATCGTAAAGCTTGAAGGCCACATCGCCCGGCAGCGGCTGGCCGTCGCCGAGCTTCGCCGTTTCCGCCGCCAGCAGCGCAAGGCCGTGGTCGAGCGTTTTCTTGAAGCGCGTTTCCTCCAGCTTCAGCGTTTCCGCGATCAGCGCGCCGGCCTCGTTCAGCTCGGGGAAGGCTTCGCCCATTTTGGACTGCAAAACCGGCAGCAGACGGTACATCAGCGGATCTTCCGCACCCAGCAGATGCGCATGGCGCATCCCGCGGCGCATGATCCGGCGCAGCACGTAACCGCGCCCTTCGTTGGAGGGCAGCACGCCTTCCGCGATCAGGAAGGCCGCCGCGCGCAGGTGATCCGCAATCACGCGGTGCGAAACGCGTTTTTCCCCGTCGGGGTCGGTATTGGTCAGGTTGGCAGCCGCCTCGATGATGGAGCGCATGATGTCGATACTGTAGTTGTCATGACTGCCGTTAAGCAGCGCCGTCATGCGCTCGATCCCCATACCCGTATCGATGGATTGCTTGGGCATGTTGATGCGCGTGCCGTCGGGCAGTTGTTCAAACTGCATAAAGACGTTGTTCCAGAATTCGATATAGCGGTCGCCGTCTTCATCGGCAGAGCCCGGCGGGCCGCCCGCCACCTTGTCGCCGTGGTCGAAAAAGATTTCGGAGCAAGGACCGCAAGGCCCCGTATCGCCCATCATCCAGAAGTTATCCATGGTCGGGATGCGGATGATGCGGTCGTCGGAAAAGCCAGCGATTTTTTTCCACAGGGTCGCGGCTTCATCATCTTCGGAATAGACCGTCACCAAAAGACGATCCTTCGGCATGTCGAATTCCTTGGTGATCAGCTCCCATGCGTAGCTGATCGCCTTTTCCTTGAAATAATCACCGAAGGAAAAGTTGCCGAGCATTTCAAAGAACGTATGGTGACGCGCCGTAAAACCGACGTTGTCGAGGTCGTTATGCTTGCCGCCCGCGCGCACGCATTTTTGCGAGGTCGTCGCGCGGCTGTAGGGGCGGGTTTCCACACCGGTAAAAACGTTTTTGAACTGTACCATGCCGGAGTTGGTGAACATCATGGTCGGGTCGTTGCGCGGCACCAGCGGGCTCGACGCCACCACTTCGTGGCCGTTCTTTGCAAAATAGCCCAGAAATGTTTTGCGGATATCGCTGACGCTGACCATGGTATTGCCTCTTGTGCCGTTCGGTGAAAATAAAAACGCGCCGCCGCGCGGGGGAATCTTCCGGCCGGCGGGCAGGCGGGTATTTTACTTGATCTGAAAAAGCTCCGCCATAAAAAAGGCGGCGGTCAAAACCCCGAAAATGCCGCTTTAACGGCCAAAAAAGGAGGCCGCCTCGGCAAAAATGCGGCGGTCGGGCGTATCCTGCGCCGCATAGGTCGGCCAGCTGCCCTCCACCACGCGGTCGAGGGAGGCCGTCACTTGCGAAAACTTCAGCCGGTAAATCCAGTAATTCGCCATGACGCGTTCGACGAAAATCCGCGTTTCGGAGACGGGGATGGATTCGATGAACAAGAGCGGATCGTCCTCGTAGCTCACGCTTTGCTGCCAGCGGGACAGCTTGCCGGGGCCGGCGTTATAGGCAACGGCCAGTTTGAACAGGTTGTTATCGACAACGTCGTGATCCAGCAGTTCGGCCAGATATTTCTGACCAAGGTCGATGTTCACATGCGGGTCGCGCAGCTTGGAAATATCAATCGTCTCTCCGTGGTTGCGCGCGACGTGTTTTGCCGTCAACGGCATGATCTGCATCAGCCCCTGCGCGCCGGAGGATCTGTTTTTCGCCTGCGGATCGAATTTGGATTCCTGACGGATGAAGGCATAGACCAGCGCCTTGTCCACCTGGAATCCGCGTTCCGGCTTCCACGGCGCATCGGGATAAAGCGCGGCGTCATAAAGATCGCCCTTCTCGTCACGGAAGGCGCTGCCCATGCGCATGGCCAGATTGGGCATGCCTTTGTCGATCGCAAGCGCAATCATCGCCTGTTGCAGCAGCGTATCGCGTCCGGGGTTGATCTGGCGCAGTTCCAGCTCGGCCAGATCGCTGCGCTCCGCATCCACCAGCGCCAGCGCGCGGCGGCCTGCGGGAATGGCGGAAAGCGCCTTGACGTGCTTTTCCGTCAGCGCGGGCGCTTTCCAGTTGAATTTCATCTGCTCCATCCCCAGCGCCTTCAGCGAGATGATGCCGTAGAAGGTGCGCGGATATTCGGCAGAACGGCGCAGCCAGTAGCTGACTTTTTCCGGCTTGTGCGAGCGCAGGTAAGACCGCGCCGCCCAATGCGCGCCCGCCGCGCTCATCCATGCGGAGGAACGCGCGGAATTGGCCGTGATTTCAAAGTTTCTGGCCGCCTCTTCGTATTTGCCGAGCCGCCAGCTGGACAGGCCCGCAATCCATCCCGCCTGCGGCACATCCATGCCGGAGCGGCTGACCGCCGCCGTCGCGGTTTCATAGGCTTTGTCGAGACGCCCGTTGAAGAAATAGGATGCCGCAATATCCGCCAGCAGCGCGTCATATTCGGCGGGCTTGAACAGGCTGTGGCCTTCCGCCGTATCCAGATGGCGCAGCGCCGTCGAGGGCGCATCCGACAAATGGCGGCGCACAAGGCGGATGATATCCAGCGCGCGCCCGCCGTGACGTCGCTGGCTGAGATAGGGTTGCGCCAGCTGACCGACATCATAATCCTGCTGCCCCGTCACGCCATGCCCCGTGCGCGGACGCGACAATACAGCCTCCGCCGGTTTGCGGCTTTCGGCGAGGGCATAGATGCGCTCCGCCTCCGGATGGTCGCCGAAACGGCGCATCCATTCGGCCAGCTCGGCATAATGACTGTGATAATCGGGATGCATATACCGCTGAAACAGCACATGGCCCATCAGGCGGTCGTCTTTGAGCTTGCCGATTTCCACATCGGCGCGTTTGAAATTGCCGACGTTCTGGAAGGCGAAAATATGGGCATAGCGCGCGGCGTCATCCTCGCTGAGGCGGCGGGCGCCCGACAAATGGCCGAAGACGCGATCCAGCAGGGAAGTTTTTTGCGCGGGCACCGCCGCCATGGCCGCCGCCGAAGCCCCCGCCGCCGGAACGGAAGACAGGGACGGCGCGGGCATGCCCGGCTTGCGATGCGGCAGGCGCACGTTTTGCGTTGCCGCCTTACCCGTTTTTGACGCAGGTTTTTGCAAGATGTCGTCGATCGGATCGTGAATCCGGGACTGCACGGGTGTCGTGGGCTTTTGGACCGGCAGCGGAACCGTCGCCGCCAGGGCCGTTCCCACACATGAAAGCCCGGCTATGAAGCCCAGCATTCCCCGGAAATGTTTTTGCCGTATGTTGATCTTTTGCAAAACACACACGCCTCTGTTGTTCAAAGGTAGGTGATTTTGTAGCCTAAAAAGCCCTTCTTGGCAATTTTTCCCATAACTTAAGAAAGATTAACCTCACAAAACAAGCTCTTAAGGGGTCAATTATTTACCATAACCATATAGATCGACAGGGGGGCGGCGGCAAGTCCGGACGATGGGGCAAACATCCCGCAAGCGGCTGATTCTTAAAGAACGCCGCAGTCGCGCAAGCGCGCGCGGATCATTTGCAGGTCTTGCCAGGCGAGAGATTTTTGCTGCGGCGAGCGCAAAAGATAGGCGGGGTGCAGCGTGCAAAGCGCGGGGATCACCCTGCCCTGCATGGCGGGATTGGTATATTCCACCCAGCGGCCGCGCAGGCGCGTAATGCCCTGCTCCGTCGCCAGCATGGCCTTGGCCGCCACGCCGCCGACAAAGACCACCACCTCGGGATTCACCAGCGCGATATGCTTTTGAATAAAGGGCATGCTCATGGCGATTTCCACGCCATCGGGGTTGCGGTTGCCGGGCGGACGCCAGTTGATGACATTGCTTATATAAGCGTTTTCCTCGCGGCTGAGGCCGATGGATGCCAGCATGCGGTCCAGCAATTGCCCGCTGACACCGACGAAGGGACGGCCGAGCCGGTCCTCATCCGCGCCGGGGGCTTCACCCACGAACATAATACGCGCATCGGGACGGCCATCGGCGAAAACCATTTGCGTTGCCGTGCGTTTGATAGACAGGCCCTGAAAACTTTCCAGCGCGGCGCGCAATTCGTCCAGCGTCGTCGCGGCGGCGGCCAGCGTGCGGGCCTCCTCCATCGCCTCTACGGCCCCCATGCTGGCAACAACGGCGGTGGCGGGCGCGGCATCCGCGGGCAGGCTGGCGAGTATGGAGACGCTGTTTCGCCCTTCTGCCGGGCGGTCGGCGGTGAGCGGCAAAATCTTTTCCGGAATCTTTGTCCGGTCCAAAGCCTCCTCCCCGACCGCTTCGTCCACACCGATGTCGGTGTAGAATTCGAGCAGTTCAAAGGGCGAAATGCCTGAGATGGAAAGGTTTTCTTCCATTGCCGTCCATGATGCCTATAATACGATACTTCCTTATAAAACACTTTGCGCCAAATATAAAGGAAACGCCATGACAGATATGACCGATGCCCAGACGCAAACCGCCCGTGAATCCATGCCCTATGACGTGGTGATCGTGGGGGCAGGCCCTTCCGGTCTGGCGGCGGCGATCCGCCTGAAGCAGCTGAAGCCCGACCTTTCCGTCTGCGTGCTGGAAAAAGGCTCGGAAGTCGGGGCGCATTTGCTCTCCGGCGCGGTCTTCGAGCCGCGCGCGCTTGATGAACTGATCCCCGACTGGAAGGAAAAAGGCGCGCCGCTGCACACGCCCGCGGGCGAGGACCGGTTTTATTTCCTGACGGAAAAGAAAGCCATTCGCCTGCCCACCCCGCCGCAAATGCACAACAAGGGCAATTACATCATCAGCCTTGGCGTTTTCGCGCGCTGGCTGGCGGAACAGGCGCAAAACCTGGGCGTGGAAATCTATCCCGGCTTTGCCGCCGCCGAAGTGCTGTATGACGAAAACGGCGCGGTGCGCGGCGTGGCCACGGGCGACATGGGCATCGGGAAAAACGGCGAGAAAACCGCCGCATGGCAGCCCGGCATCGAGCTGCATGCCAAGCAAACGATTTTTGCCGAAGGCTGCCGCGGCTCGCTGACCAAAACACTGTTTGAAAAATTCAACCTGCGCAAAAACTGCGACCCGCAAACCTACGGCATCGGCATTAAAGAGGTTTGGGAAATCCCCGCCGAAAAACACAAGCAGGGCCTTGTCATCCATACCGCAGGCTGGCCGATGGACAGCAAAACTTATGGCGGATCGTGGATGTACCATCTGGAGAACAATCAGGTCTCCATCGGCTTTGTCATCGGGCTGGATTACCAAAACCCGCATCTGTCGCCCTTTTGGGAATTCCAGCGCTTCAAGCTGCATCCCGAAATGCGCAAATATCTGGAAGGCGGCCGCCGCATCAGCTACGGCGCGCGCGCGCTCAGCGAAGGCGGGCTGCAATCCATTCCCGAACTTGCCTTCCCCGGCGGCGTGCTGGTGGGCGATACGGCAGGCTTTTTGAACGTGCCGAAGATCAAAGGCAACCACACCGCGATGAAATCGGGCATGCTGGCCGCCGAGGCGATTGCCGATATGTTCGATGCCGACTCGCAAGGCCAGACCTGCAAAACCTATACGGAAAAATTCAAGCAAAGCTGGCTGTATGACGAGCTGTACCGCGTGCGCAACATCCGCCCCGGTTTCCACAAGGGTTTCTGGGCGGGTTTTTTGTATGCCGCGATCGATACCGTGCTGCTGCGCGGGCGCGCGCCGTGGACGTTTAAAAACCACGCCGACCATACGCAGCTGAAAAAAGCCAAGGACGCGCCGAAGATCGACTATCCGAAACCGGACGGCGTTTTGACTTTTGACCGCCTTTCCTCCGTTTTCATTTCCAATACGAACCACGAGGAAAACCAGCCCTGCCACCTGCAACTGAAAGATCCGGACGTGCCGGTGCGCGTGAACCTTGCCGAATATGACGCGCCGGAGCAGCGCTATTGCCCCGCAGCCGTTTACGAAATCGTCACCGACGATGCCGGCCAGCCGCGTTTGCAAATCAACGCGCAAAACTGCGTGCATTGCAAAACCTGCGACATCAAGGACCCCACGCAAAACATCAACTGGGTCGTCCCGCAGGGCGGCGACGGACCGAATTATTCGAATATGTGACAGCTGCGCAAGACGGCAACGTCATGCCCTCCCGCAAGAACTTCGGGAAGGCCTTCGTTCCAGTCTCTGCACGCAAGGCTCAAGCCGCTTTCGGCCCGCCGAACAGCGGTTTGGATTGCGCGTTTTTGGGGGTCCATGCGGGGTTGGGGGGCAGCGCGTCATTGGCCGGCACGGGCGGGAATTTGTCGCTGCCGTATTTCCGGCCGTTGAAGGGTTGCCATGCGCCTTCCTTTTGCGCAAGACGGTCGAGCACCGCCATGACCGCCGGCACATTCGCCACCATGCCGAGATGACCGGAGCGGACTTCGATATTCTCCGTATGGTCGGTTGCGGGGTTCAGGCAGCTTTCCCACCAGACGATGCCGTCGGTTTTGGAATAGATCGCCGTCGTCGGCACGGGCGGCGGCGTTGCGCCGCGCACTTGCAGATCCAGATTCTCGTGTTCGGAATGGGGGTTGAAGGCCTCATAAAGGCGCTCCAGCATCGGGGAGGATGAGCCCGGCTTGCCCACCATGCCCGCCGGCGTGCCGAGCGTGACCACGGCGCGCACCTTGTCGGGGAACTCGCGGGCAAGTTCCCGCGCGAAAATGCCGCCGAGGCTGTGGCCGACAAGCGTCACCTTCTGACCGCCGCTTTGTTCGAAAATGTCGTGCAGGCGCTGGCGCAAATGTTCGGCCGCGCGGGCATCGAAGCCCGTGTTCAGCCCGCCGTCCCATGCATGGACCTGATACCCTTGCTGCGCAATCGCCGCGCGCAGGCCCGCCGTGTAATTGTCATCGGTCAAAAAACCGGGCAGCACCAGCACGGGATGACCGTCGCCCTTGGGCAGATCATCCTTCACGGCATTGAAACGCAGCCTGAACGTCATGGCATCGGCCATGAGGCGCGGCATTTCACTACTGGCATTAAAGGCCTGCATCAGTCGTTTGAACATCGTCTCACCTCTGCATCAGGAGGACATGTTGCGGTTGCAGGCGGCAAAGCGCAAGAAAAAACACCTTTTTGTGCAGCGCACATAACAAAGTTTCACCCGCGCCGCATAAAGTTGCGCGCAGGTGAAATGAAATTTCTTTAAAAAAGGCAAATCGTTTCTTAATTATGGTTACTATTTGTTAACAAGTCTGTGACATGCTGTTAGGTAGGGAAATCGCGTTGAAAGAGATGTTTTTACAAGAAAAGCAGGGCTTTACAGGCGGACTCCACGAACGAAAAGGGCATAACGCATTTACAGGAAAGTCCCCTTCGGCATGAAAGGCATTTTGGGCGCATATACATTGATGACAGCTGTCGCCATCACCGCGCTGATGACAGTTTCCCTCACCGCATGTGCCAATCCGTTGCAAAGCAAGGAAAACGACAAGGGCATTTACGTTTTCGCCCCCAATGCGGATATGACCGTGCCGAAAGCCCGCACCCTGTCGGGCAACTATCTTGCCGCCCGTTTCGCGCAGCGGCATCAGGACTGGCACGCCGCGCATATCTATATGAAGAATGTCATCGCCATGGATACGGAGAACCCGCTGCTCACCCAGCGCGCTTTCCTGCTGGCCATCGGCGCGGGCGCGCATGACAGCGCCAAAAATCTGGCCACCGGCATTGCCGCCGCCGGCGCAGAAAACAGCGAGCTTGCCTATATCTACCTCGCCTGCGATGCCTTGCGCGACAATGATTTCAACAAGGCCGCAACCATGATCGGCCAGTTGCCCGATGACGGTTTCGGCCAATACACCAAACCCCTGCTGATGGCCTGGACAACCATGGGCCGGGAGGGGAAAGAGGCGGCCATTGCCTATCTGAAAACGCAGGCGGAGGAAACCGACCCGACCTTCAACGTCCATGCCGCGCTGATGAACGAACTGGCGGGGGATACGCAAGCGGCCGAGCGGCATTACCGCACCGCCATGGCGGAAGGCTTGACGCTGCCCAATGCCGTGCTGGCGGGCAATTTCTTCCAGCGCAAGGGCGATACGGAGATGGCGCAAAAAATCTATAACGGCCTTGGCGAAGCCTATGCCTTCACGCCCTTCGTCGGCAAGAATACGCGCGCGAATATCCGCTCCGCCGCCGACGGCGCGGCTGTGGCGCTGTTTGATCTTGCCTCCCTGCTGTATGAGCGCCGCGCCTATGACTCCGCGCAGATTTACGGGCGTCTGGTGCAATTGCTGTCCCCCGGTTCCGCCTTCGCGCATCTGATGCTGGGCGATATCGCCGCCATCAACACGCAATACGGCGATGCCGTGGCGGCCTATGACGGCATTGCCAAAACCTCTCCGCTCTACTGGCTGGCGCGCATGCGCGTGGCAGAGGTTTACGAGGCTTCCGGCCATTCGGAAACCGCCGCCGCGCTGCTGCACGAACTGACGCAGAACAAGGAAACCCGCATTCAGGCGCTGATCGGTCTTGGCGATCTGCACCGCCGTCACGAGCATTTCGCCGAAGCGCTGGAGGCCTATGACACCGCGCTGGCCGAAATCGGCGACGTGACGGAAGACCACTGGGCCGTTGTCTATGCGCGCGGCATGTCGCTGGAGCGGCTCAACAACTGGGACCGCGCCGAAAAGGATTTGTTGCAGGCGCTTTCCTTCCAGCCCGACAACCCGATGATCCTGAACTATATCGGCTACAGCTGGGCGGAAAAGGGCATCAACCTGCAACAGGCCAAAGAATACCTGCATCGCGCCGTGACGCTGCGCCCGAACGACGGCTATATCCTCGACAGCTACGGCTGGGTGCTCTACCGCCTCGGCAAGTTCGAGGAAGCGGCGCAATGGCTGGAAAAATCCGTCGCCTATGTGCCGGATGATTCCCACATTCTCGACCACCTCGGCGATGCCTATTGGCAAACGGGGCGCAAGACGGAAGCCCGTTTCAAATGGAAACGCGCGCATGATCTCAGCAAGGACGCGGATTTCCGCACCCTCGCCCAGCAAAAAATGGCGCGCGGCATCGAAGCCCCCGCGACCACGGTTGTCGTCCAGCAAGTACCGCCGCAGGACGCCGTTCTTTCCTCCCGCCCGTAAATCCGCTATAACGGAAAAGCCCGTCCGCACGGGTTTTTTGTAACGGATGAAACATGCGTATTTTTCTGGCTTTCGGATGCGCGGGACTGATCGGCCTTTTGTTGCTGGCCGCCTTCCCCGCGCCGATGATGGAGATGAATGACGGGCCCGACCTGTCGCTGCCTGCCTTTGCGGGCTGCGCGGCGGATGCGGAATGCAAACTTGTCGCCCTGCCCTGCGGCGCAACCGGCGCGGCAAATGCGCGCCAGCACCGCTATGTGCAGGATTATTACAACGACCTGATGACCCGCATGCGCTGCCCCATGCCCGATGTGCCCGCCCGCGCGCCGCATCGCGCCGCCTGCGTGGAGAACATCTGCACCGCCCTGCCTCTGGATGCGGAGAAAACACCCGATGGCCCCTAAGCATTTCACGCTGCTCGCGCCCGCCAAGATCAACCTGTTCCTGCATATCACGGGCAAGCGGACGGACGGATACCACCTTTTGCAAAGCGTGGTCGTTTTTGCCAATATCGGCGACCGCCTGACCTTCTCCCGTCACGACAGTCTGTTCATCGATGTCGCGGGGCCTTTTGCAGGCGATGTCTGCGCGCCGCGCGACAACCTGATTTACAAGGCGGCGCAGGCGCTGGGAGAAAATTACAAAACCGCGCCCACGGGGCAGATATTGCTGGAGAAAAACCTGCCCGTTGCCTCCGGCATGGGGGGCGGATCTTCCGATGCGGCGACAACGCTGAAGGGGCTCGCGCAGCTCTGGGATCTGCCCGAAGAATTCGACCGCATGCAAAAAATCGCGGCCACGCTGGGCGCCGATGTGCCCGCCTGCCTGATGCGCCGCCCCGTGTGGATGGAGGGCGTGGGCGAAAAAATGATGCGCCTGCCCGATATGCCCGACATGCATCTGGTGCTGGTCAATCCCGCCGTTGCCACGCCGACGCCGGAAGTTTTCCGCCAGTTCCGCGGCAAGTTCAGCCCGCCGATCCAGTTCATCGGGCGGCGCAAGACAATGGGCGAATGGATTGCGGATCTGAAACTCTATCGCAACGACCTGACCGACGCGGCCATTGCCGTCAGCCCCGAGATCAAAAACGTATTGCAGGCCATCGGCGATACGCCGGGCTGCCAGATCGCGCGCCTGTCGGGCAGCGGCGCGACCTGCTTCGGCATCTACGAAACCCCGACCGCCGCGCATGCCGCCGTCAACAAGCTCCGCCTGCAACACCCCGACTGGTGGATCACGGCGGCAGGCTTGCTGCGCGAGAGCTGATTGTCACGTCTGCTCTGAAACGAAATCCTGAATGAAACCCTATCTGCCGGCGGCAGGTTCGACCTTGTCCGACAGGGTCAGGGCTTCGGCCTGCATTTGCCGTTTTTCAACGCGGCGGATGGCGGCTTCGGCTTCGGCATGGCCTTCGACAGCGGCGACGTGATACCATTCCAGCGCCGCCTTGAGATCGCGGTGGCCTTCGATGGAGCCGCCTTCGTAAATCACGCCCAGATTATAGGCCGCCTGCGTCAGCCCCGCATTGGCGGCTTTTTTGAAATAGGAAATGCCGCGCAGGTTATCCTTTGCCGTGCCGCGGCCTTCGATATAGGCAAGGCCGAGGTTGTACATGGCTTCGGGATGGCCAAGACGCGCCGCACGGCTGTAAAAGGCGAAGGCCTCACCGGCATCTTTCGCCATGCCGATGCCCTGCTGCGCCATCACGCCCAGATTATAATAGGCATTGGCAATGCCCGCATCGGCGGCGCGGCGGAACCAGTACACCGCGCGCGGGTAATCGGGCCGCACACGTCCGCCAGCCGCATAAAGCGCGGCAAGATCATGCTGCGCCTCCGCGATGCCGTCATAGGCGCGGCGTTCCAGATCGGCATAAACCGACGGCAGGTAAGGATCGCGCAGCGGCTCCGACGTATAGGCGGTGCTTTGCACGGGTTTCGCGGGCGCCGCGTCAGCGACGTTTTTTTTAGCCGCCGCCGACGCAAGTTCCGGCGCAGGCTGGTCCGCCGTTTTCAATGCCACGGTTTCAGGGACAACCGTCGCCGCCTGATCTTCCGCCTGTGCAAAGGCTTTGGCTTCGGCATCATAGCTATCGGCGGCATTTTCCTGCGCCACCAGCGCGGCAAGATCGTCATGCCCGAGATCGCCCTGACCGAGATCGTCACGACCGAGATCGTCACGGCCAAGCCCGCTCTCCGCCGCTGCCGTTACATCGGCGTCAGGATCGGCATCGCCCTGCGCCATATCTTCGGGCAGCGCGTTTTCCGCTTCCGCTTCTTTCATGGCTTCCAACGAGGCCGCCAGCACGAAGGGGGGCGGCATGGCAGGCGGTTCCTCCAGCACTTCCGCCGTAACGTTTTCCGCAGCGGGTGCGGACAAGGCGGCGGTCTGCGCTCCCTGTTCCGTTTTTTGCAGCTTGTGCCAGCCGCCGCCCGCATGATCGGCAAAAACGGGGGCCTCCTGCGCCGCCGCCAGATTGTTCAGCGCGGCCAGCTGGCGCGGCGACAGGGTTTGCGGCGCATGCTGCGTCAGGACAAGGCCGAGGGCAATCACCCCCAGCGCCAGCCCCGCCACGGAGGCCGCAAGGGTCACACGGCGGCTCCACAGGCTTTCCGTCGCGGCGGGCAGGTTTGCAGGCTCGATCTTCGCGGGCAGATAATATTTCCCCGTTGCCGCGTCCCGCGCGGCAGAGGCTTCCAGATCGCTCAGGCGGCGCGCCAGTTCCTCGCGGATGGCCTCGCTTTTTTCCAGCTTGCGGCCCAGCATTTCGATGCCGCGGAACATTTCAAAATACACGCGTTCCTGATGGGAAAGCGGGGTTTCGCCGCTTTGCGCCAGATGGGACGTTTCAAAGGTACGTTTGCGGTCGGTCATCTCTGCCCTTTTTTCGGCGCGGCGGCGGGTGGCGGCAGCCCGCCCGCTCCCCGCGCGGCTTTCTGGATTTCTTTGATCGGGAGGGCTTAAAAATAGCAGATTCTCCCCCGCCGTCACAGGCCGAAAGCCCCGCCACAGCCCGCCGCCGCCCCGCGCCGTGCTACATTGTTGATTTTACGAAAAATTTTTAATCGTTTTTGTCACCCGAAACAGGCCCTCCCGCCCCGCTCTTGCCTGCCTGCCGCTTTGGGGGCTTGCATAGGCATCCTTTTTTTTATATGGTGCTTGAGCTTTCGGTCGGGCGAGTCTTGGCCGGGGGCAAATCCCGCGTTTCGTTGGGGTGTAGCCAAGCGGTAAGGCAGCGGTTTTTGGTACCGCCATTCCTAGGTTCGAATCCTAGCACCCCAGCCACTTTCTTTTTCCGTACCCATTGCAAAGCATTTCCGGCCCGTTGCATGACGGGGCATCGCCGCGTCAGGCCGCCTTGCTTTCCACGTGTTTTGCGAAATTGTCGAGGATCGCCTGCCAGCCTTCGCTTTGCTGCTGGATGGTATGGGTGTCTTCCGCATCAAAGGTGACCTTGACGCGCACGCCGCCCGCTTCTTCGGCAAAGACCACCTCCGCCTCGCGATCGCCGAAGCGATAGGCGATGTCGCGGTGTTCGGTGATGCGGGTATAAACACCTTCGAAATCGAACCCCATGCTGCCGTCCCGCGCCTCCATCCGCGCCAGAAACCGGCCGCCGACGCGCAAATCCACCTCTGCATGCGGCGTGTGCCAGTCGTCGGAGGCGGCATTCCACTGCATGATATCGGCGGGCGTGACATAGGCCTGCCACACATCGGCCATCGGCGCTTTTACCAGCGTCTGGACGGTAATTTTCATGACATTTTCCTTTCTGCCGTCAGTTTTTCAAACGGTATCCGGTTTTAAAAATCCAGACCAGCAGCGCCATGCAAATCGCCATAAAGGTCAGGATCATGCAAACGCTGATCACGGGGCTGACATCCGCGTGTTCGTAAAAGCTCCAGCGGAAACCGCTGATAAGATACACCACGGGGTTCAGCATCGAAACCTTCTGCCAGAAATCCGGCAGCATATAAATGGAATAAAAACTGCCGCCCAGAAAGGTCAGCGGCGTGATGATCAACAGCGGGATCAGTTGCAGTTTTTCAAACCCGTCCGCCCAGATGCCGATAATAAACCCCAGCAGGCTGAAGGTCAGGCAAGTCGCGAGCAGGAAAAACGTCATCCAGACGGGATGCTGGATTTCCAGCGGCACGAAGAACCCCGCCGTAAGCAGCACGATCAGCGCGACGATCAGCGATTTGGTCGCCGCCGCGCCGACATAGCCGATGGATACCTCCGCAAAGGACAGCGGCGCGGATAAAATCTCGTAAATCGTGCCGGTAAAACGCGGGAAGTAAATGCCGAAAGAGGCATAGGAAATGCTCTGCCCCAGTACAGAGAGCATGATCAGCCCCGGCACGATAAACGCGCCATAGGCCACGCCGTCCACATCGCTGATGCGCGTGCCGATGGCCGCGCCGAAAACGATGAAATACAACACGGTCGATAAAACAGGCGAGGCAATGCTCTGCCCGATGGTGCGTTTTGCGCGCGCCATTTCGAATTTATACACCGCCCAGATGCCCCGGTAATTCATGCATCACCTACCAGACCGACGAAAATATCTTCCAGCGAGCTTTGACGCGTGCTGAAATCGCGGTAATGGATGCCCGCCGCCTTCAGCGCATCGAAAAGCGCCGTTACGCCGTTTTCGGTGCGCGTCACATCATACGTAAAGACCAGCACGGCCCCTTCCTGCGCCAGATGCAGGTTGAAACCCTGCAACGCGGCAGGGATGGCCGTCATCGGTTCCTGCAATTCCAGCACCAGTTCCTTTTTGCCCATTTTGCGGATGAGCGTGTTTTTCTCCTCCACCAGAATGATCTTGCCCTTGTTGATCACGCCGATGCGGTCGGCCATTTCCTCGGCCTCTTCCAGATAATGGGTGGTGAGGATGATGGTAACACCCGTTTCGCGCAATGCGCGCACCTGCGCCCACATGGATTTGCGCAGCTCCACATCCACCCCCGCCGTCGGTTCATCCAGAAACAGGATGTCCGGCTCATGCGACAGGGCCTTGGCAATCATCACGCGGCGCTTCATTCCGCCGGAAAGCATGCGGATCTGCGTATCTTTTTTATCCCAGAGAGACAAAGCATGCGGATCTGCGTATCTTTTTTATCCCAGAGAGAAAGTTTTTTCAGCAGGGTTTCGATATAGGCATCGTCGCGTTTTTTACCGAACAGCCCGCGCGAAAAAGACACCGTGTTCCAGACGCTTTCAAAGGCGTCGGTCGTCAGCTCCTGCGGCACAAGGCCGATATGGCGGCGCGCGGCGCGGTAATCGTTTATATTATCATGCCCGAAAACCTCGATCCTGCCTGCCGTCGGGCGCACAATGCCGCAGACCGCGCCGATCAGCGTCGTCTTGCCCGCGCCGTTCGGCCCCAGCAGCGCGAAAATCTCGCCCTTGTTCACGGAAAGACTGACATCGTCGAGCGCGTGAAAGCCGTTATCATATCTTTTTTGCAGGTTCTGTACCGAAATGGCTGCCGTCATTTTTTATCCGTGTTCGACGCAAGGGAAGTTGGAGGAACAGGCGGAGCATGTGTATGCCACCAGTTTTTTCAGATCCGGAATATAAATCGACGCGCCCGAGATCTGGATGCCCGTATCGCTGCGCAAACGGGCCAGCGCGCGGGAAAAGGTTTCCGGCTGCATGCCGAGGCTGAAGGCAATGGTGTTTTTATCGTAAGGAAAATGCAGGTGCACCTCCTGTTCCTGCCCCTTGCAGAACTTCAGCAAAAAACAGCCGATGCGTTGCGGCGCGGTTTGCACGGTGCGGTGTTCCAGCTCCATATCGCGCTTCATGCGCTGGCGCGTCATATGTTGCAGCATCTGCATGCCGAAAATGCCGTTGCGGATGACTTCTTCCGCGACCAGAAAACGCGGCAGCGCAATAACGGCGGCATCCTCCACCACCTCCGCGCCATAGGGGACGGATTCAGTACCGGAAAGGCCGACTTCGCCGAAGGTATGGCCTGTGGAAAGAATATCGGTGATCGCCTCATCCCCCGCCAGCGTTTCGCGGAAAATTTTGATATAGCCGGACACGACGATGAAAAACTTGTCATTCACGCTGTCGGGCCGAATCAGCATCGTGCCTTTGGGCTCATGCCGGTACTGGGCATAGCGCACAAACCCCTCCAGCACATCGCCTTTCAGCTGCGCAAAAAGCGGCATTTGCATAAGCAGATTTTTTACATCCGGGGCGGGTTTTGCCATGGGGTCATTCCGTACTGTTCCCGTCATCATTTAGAAAAGCACCGATAAAATCAAGCAACATTTGATTATTGTCAAAGCCCGCGCCGACCGTCGCCTGATAGCGTAACCGCAAAGTTTTTTTGCAAGGAGAATCAACATGAACAAAAAACACCTTCTTTGCGCCCTGTGCCTTGGCGGCAGCCTTCTGGCCCCGGCACCGGCGCTGGCCGAATTCGACCCGCATGACTGGCAAGTCCGTTTTCGCGCCATTTCCCTGACGCCGGATGAAAGCAGCACGACCAGCAACGGCGGCCGTATCAAGGCCGGCAATGCCGTCATGCCGGAACTCGACATCACCTATTTCTTCAACGACAATTTCTCTGCCGAGCTGATTTTGGCAACGACCAAACACGATATCGGCGAAGTTGCGCCGAATATCGATCTCGGTTCCGTCTGGGTATTGCCGCCGACGCTGACGTTGCAATACCACTTCAATAACAAAACGGCCTTCAAACCCTATGTCGGCGCAGGCATCAACTACACCATTTTCTACGGCGAGGATTCCGGCGCGGCCGCCGATATCGACTACGACAACGGTTTCGGTTATGCGTTGCAGGCCGGCCTTGATTACAAGCTCGACGATCACTGGATGCTGAACATGGATGTCAAAAAAATCTTCCTGAACACCGATGCCAGCGTCAACAACGGCGCCGTCACGGCAGATGTGGATCTGGATCCCTGGGTCTTCGGCTTCGGCCTGGGCTATCGCTTCTAAACGGCACGCATCCGACAAAAACCGCCCGGCAAACGGGCGGTTTTTTGTTTATGCCGCCTGCACATGGCGGTTCTGCCCGCGCGTGAAATAGGCATCGAACCGCGCGGCCGCCACGCGCACCAGCTGGCGCATTTCCGGCGCGACGGCAATCTGCCGCCCCTGCACCTGCACAACGCCGTCCGCGGCAAGATCGGCCATGCCTTCCAGTACGCCGTCCAGCATGTCTTGCGCAAAACCGTGTTGCTGCAAAACAGCGCCGATGTCGCAGGAAAGATAACACATCAGCGTGCCGATAATATCCGCACGCATGCGGTCCTCCGCCGTCAAAATGCACCCGCGCGCCACGGGCAGGCGTTTTTCCTTCAAAGCCTGCATATAGGCCGTCATATGCGCGGCGTTCTGGCTGAATCCTGCGGGCAAACGGCTGATGGCCGACGCGCCGAAGCCGAGCAGCGTTTCCGCGCCGTCGGTCGTATAGCCCTGAAAATTCCGCGCCAGACGGCGGTTTTGCAACGCGGCGTGCATACTGTCCCCCGCCCGCACAAAATGGTCAATCCCGACGGGCAGCATACCCGCCGCCGTTAAAAGCGCCTCCGCCCGTGCAAACTGCGCCAGTCGCGCGGCGCCGTCCGGCAGGTCTGCGTCACGGATCAGACGCATGTGTTTTTTCATCCACGGCACATGCGCATAGCCGAACAGCGCAATGCGATCGGGCGCCAGCTGCATGGAAAGGCGCACTGTTTGCGCCACGTCTTCCGTTGTTTGCAGCGGCAGGCCGTACATGAGGTCAAAATTCACGCGTGTCATGCCGAAACGGCGGCACAGGCTCAGGGATTTTTCCACCGTTTCGTAANACTGCACGCGGTTGATCGCCTTTTGCACATGCGGGGCAAAATCCTGAATGCCGAAACTGACGCGGTTGACGCCGCCTGCGGCATAAGCCTCCGCCTTGTCATGCGACACGCCGCGCGGGTCCGCCTCTATGGCGATTTCGGCATCGGGCAGAATGTCAAAGGCGTCGCGCAAGGCCGTCATGACGGACAAAAAATCCTGCGGCAAAAGCATGCTGGGCGATCCGCCGCCGAAATGCACGTGGGAAACGGGAAGACGCGCGGGCAATTGTTCCCGCACATAGCGGATTTCACGCAAAAGCCATGTGACATAGTTTTCAACAGGCGCGTATTTCTTCGTCGCCGTGGTATGACAGCCGCAATACCAGCACATTTCATGACAAAACGGCACATGCAAATACAGCGACACGGGATGATCCGCAGGCAGCGCCGCCAGATGCGGCTGCACCTCCGTCATGTCCATCGGGCGAAAGTGCGGCGCGGTGGGATAGCTGGTATAGCGCGGCACCTGCGCGTTATATTTCAGGATAACGGCCTGTTTATCGCTGTTCATCTTCCACCTCTTGCATATCTTCCTGAAAAATGCGGTGCGCTGCGCCTTCGGGGTCTTCGAATTGCCCCGTTTTCAGCGCCCACATGAAAATGCCGAGCCACAAACCGCCCATCAGCAGCGCCAGCGGGATCATATAAACCAGAATATCCATGGCGGCATCCTTTCCTTTCTAGCGTTTCTTCAGCCGCAGCGCGTTCAACGTCACCAGAAGAGACGAGGACGACATGGCCGCCGCCGCCACCAGCGGCGTGACCATCCCCATCAGCGCCAGCGGCACGGCGCAAACGTTATACAACAGCGCCAGCGCAAAGTTCTGGCGCACGATGCGTTGCGTTTTGCGCGCGGCCTCCAACGCATGGCGCACGGCGGCGATGCCGGGACGCCGGTACACGATATCCGCCGCGTTTTGCGCGATATCCAGCGCGCTCGACGGCGACATGGAGGCGCTGGCATAGCCGAGCGCCGCCGCATCGTTCAGCCCGTCGCCGACCATCAGCACATGGCGGCCCTTTTTCATTTCCGCTTCCAGAATGTCGAATTTTTCCTTCGGGTTGACGGCGGCATAGAAAACGTCGATCCCCAGCCGTCCCGCCACATCCGCCGTGACGGCATAGCGGTCGCCCGACATCATCATGACGCGATAGCGTTTTTTGAGCAGCGCGATATCCACCGCCGCATCGGGGAACAGCGCATCGGTGAAAACAAGGCGTTTTGGCGCGTTATTCCCTTTGCGGAGCCAGAGCTCGATTTTGTGATCCTTGCTCGCCGCCGCCGCGCCCGTAAAACCGGCAGAGCCGAGCAGCCAGACATCGCCGTCACGTTCGGCCTTCAGCCCCTTGCCCGCGATTTCCTCGACGCGGAGCCCCGCCATATCCGCCGTGCCCATCGCCGCGACAGCGCGGGACAGCGGGTGGCGGCTTTGCGCGGCCATGGCCGTCATGACGGACAGTTCCTCTGCCGAAAAATCCGCCGCATTGTCAAAAACGATATGCCCCGTGGTCAGCGTGCCCGTTTTGTCGAAAATAACGGTATCGATTTTATCCAGCCGCTCCAGCGCATCGGCGGTTTTGAGCAGGATGCCTTCCTCGAACAGGCGG
>JGI12383J13903_1000414_pt1 | contig 33024 bp, 31 predicted proteins | sample Passage237B_FD_13903 | JGI IMG/M metagenome (IMG submission 13903)
GGCCACGCTCGCCAGCGTACCGTCGGGATTCCAGGTGAAGCTTTGCTTCAGGACACCAAATGCCTTGGTTTGATACAGGTCAGGTGAGTTGGCGTAGTAGAGGTTCTCCACCGCAACGCTGCCATCACTCGTGATCTTCTTGATCTGGCCGAGCACCCATGTGTCCAGGCGATCATGGTATTCAGTGGTTTCGGTGATCGAGTTGGGCGAAGCCAGGGTACTGCTGCGCGTCACGTTCGTCGGACGTGCGCGCGTATCAAACGTTGTCGCTTCCCATTTGAACGTCGCACCATCCTGCACGATCGTGCGCCGCTTCTGCGGCGTGTAGCCGCGACTCAGCGTGTTCGCGTTCTGGCGGGAGTTGGGGCTGGAGCCAAGACGGGACGGATAGGGACCTGCATCGATCGACGCGTATTCCGTCGTGGTCGTACGCTTCGCGGTGGTGCCGTTCCAGTCTTCCTCGACCTTGAGCAGTTGTCCATCGTTGTTGCGGACATCGGTTCCATACGTGTAGCGGGTCTTCGTGCTATCGGGTGCAGTGACCTTGACGACTTTTTTGCCAACCGTTGACCCTGTCAAGCAGATGGGCGAATTCAGTCCGAGCGGTGGCACGTAGCTGGTCTGAGGAGCCCAGCAAAATTCCGCCGGATCGTATTCGTAGGTCCACTTGTAACCGGAACCCGGTATCCCCGGACCCTCGATGGTCTTCTCCGCGATCGAGAGCACCGCATACTCTCTGGCGTGTACCGGATAGGTTCCTCGCAATGGCTCTCCTGGAACACCGCCGCTGCACATGCGATCCACCCAGGTTCTTCCGTGGATCGTCGATCTGACCTTGAATGTTCCCTTCGCGCCACTGGGATGGATGATGGTTCCGGATTTTGTAACGCCCTGCAGAATGCCGGGCGCATCGCAAGTAGACTCATAATCAGGAATCGTCAGCGACTGTCGAGCCACCAAGTCCGCGATGTCGTACTTCCATTGGCTGTTGTCCGGCAACGTCACCACGTACTGCCCGTCGACCACGCCGTACTGCCACGTTCGATTGCCAGCCGTCACACTGGATACCGCGTTGCCCGTGTAGCCGAACGTGATGCTGCGCCCGTCGCTGGACGTGATGGAATCGAGCTTCCAACGCTCCGCCCCCGTTGTTTGCTGCTTCCAGTTGTAGGTAACCTCGTTTCCGTGGCGATCGGTAACCACCGTCGGCAGGATCCAGACCTCCACTCGTCCGAGCCAATATGTCTCCGAAGCCACCAGCGGTTGAGGTGGATCAGGGTCCTGGATGTTCGGATCAGGGACCGGGCTAGGTTTGCTGATCGGATCGAGTCGGCGCTGCACGACGCGATCGAATTGATAGCTCACGCCATCCGGCGTGAGTACCACGAACCCTTCTTCCGGCCCGCCGTTGATCGTGATGCATCGGATCATCGCCCCGCCACGCGTGGTCAACGGGTACGCATGCGCTTGCTCCGGCGGCAAGTTGGCAGAATGGCGATGGAGAATTTCCTCGTCGCCTTGGCCGGGCAGATAGAGATAACTGCCNCGCCAGAACTCCTGTGCAGCGAAAACTGCGGTTGGATCGGCAGGAGGCGTNGCATCGGGTGGNGGACCGAAGCCGCTGCACCGATTCAAGCCGCCGCCATGCGTGCGCCAACCATGAATATCCGAAAAAACCCCGTGCAAATGCGGGATATCGTAGTCCCANCCACCGAACCCGGCGNCNTCGTACGAACCACCCCCGCCATCGATCACCCGACGACGGCCAATGCGGACGGGAAGATCGTTGTTGCCCTTCAGATCCACATCGGTCTGCACGAACTCGAGCGCACCGTTGTAGAGCGAAATCCGGTCGCCGAACATCGAAGCATCCAGTGATCCGGGTGCATCCGCGTTGCGAACGAACTTCTGCTGGTCGTCGTAGATGCTCGGGCCGGATTTCGGGGCGGCAGCAAACGGATCAGCCTGCCCGAACACCGGCGATGCAAGCATCGCCAGCAGCATCCCCGCTCCAAAGACTCGCGCCACGCGCGAACGACTGCCCGCAATTCCTGCGAAACGAAGAAACATGCACACTCTCCCGTGACCGCGCGCGTTGCACGCAGAGGCGAAATGATCTTGATTCCATGCCGGCATCGGCCGGCTTCGAACATCGCGCAACGCCAAGCAGCGGTCTCTGTGGCCCGCTTGCTTCAGCGTCTGACGATGCTTCATTTCCAAGGATCGGGAGAACCCGGACCCTTGCACCCCACGCCATTCAGATTCAGGCATTGCACCCAACAACGTCAACACCAACCGTTCGGTATCGAGAACCAGTACGCAATAGTCACAAGGCCCAATGCAGGACGCCTTCGGACGCAGGAGGAAACACCACAGGCACTTTTGTGCCTGCGTATGGCGCGTTCGGGACAGGCGCTGGAATGCGCCTTCGCCCTCTTTCGCAAGGCCAACCACGCCCCGCCGTGAGCAGGCCCGCCATCGACCGAAGCATGCGGACACCCAAGCGCCAACGCTTCGCTGCGAACAACCGGGTGTAAACTTGGTTTGCAATGCTGCAATGCAGGCTGACACCTCGGGAGCCGGGGTTCAGCTTCGATCCCAGCAAGAGATGCCGTCCGGATGATCCGGCGGCGGACAGCCGGAGTGGATCGACGATGCTGGTGAAATCTCCGCAATCTCCGTTGGCGAGGGCCGATGCCGAGGTCCGCGCGGCGCTCGCCATGGCGGAGGATCCGGCTGCCGACCCCGCCGATCAGGCGGAAATGCTGATGGAAATCGCGCGCGGCCTGCTGCTGCGACCGCGTTCGCCGCAACAGCTGCACGACGCCGTCACGCTGTGCCGCCGCGCGCTGGACAGGGTACCGGAGAATCGTCCCCTGCTGGCGGCGCGCATCCGCGCACTGGCCGGAACCGCGTATCAGACCCTGCCGGATGGCGGCAGCGATGCGCTGCGCGAGGCGGAAGCGTGCTTCCTCGCCGCGCAGCCTGCGCTCGAAGCGCAGGGCTTGCCGGAAGAAGTCGCCGAAGTCGATCTCAATCTCGGTCTCGTCACGCAGGCGCTCGCCGAGGCGGGACTGGCGCGCATCCAGGACGCGATCGCGCGCTACCACCGTGCGCTGCGCGTGTTCACCGCCGAGGCATTTCCGCGCGAACACGCGATCGCGCACAACAATCTAGCCGTGATCTATCTCTCGCTGCCGGTGCACGACAAGGCCGGCGAATTGCGCGAAGCGATGGCGGTGCAGTCGTTCGAGCAGGTGCTGAAAACCGTCAACCTCGTCGATCATCCGGTCGAATATGCAATGGCGCAGAACAACCTCGGCAACGCCTTGCAGTACTGCCCCGGCGGCAACCGCATCGCCAATCTTGCGCGCCGTCGAGGCCTACGACGAGGCGCTCAAGGTGCGCAACGCGCGCGACTGCCCGGTCGAGTACGCCAACACGCTCGCCAACAAGGCCAATGCGCTGGCCAACCTTCCGGACGACGCGGCCGTGCCGGCTGCTGGCAACCCGCGCAACCGCGCCGCCGCACGCGCGCTGCTCGCCGAGGCGCAGGCGCTGTTCCTCGGCCACGGGCTTGCCGACAACGCGCGCATGGTGGCCGAGGCGCTCGCCGGGATCGAACACGACGAAGTCCATTCCCCGCACGAGGAAACCAAACCATGACGATGCTGGTGCTGTTCCTGCTGGTGACCATCGCGGCCGGCATGGCCGGCGGCGCGCTCGGCGGCCTGAAGCTGGCCGGCGCCGATCTCGGCAACCAGCTCTCGGCGATGATGGGTGCGTTCTACGGAACGCTGGTATCCGTTCCGGCCGCGATCCTCGCGACCGTGATCCTCCACTTCCTGCAGCGGGGTTGAGCGCCATGATCGAGATGTTCCTCAACTCCGTGCGCCTGTTCCTGCGCGGCAAGCTGTTCAAGGACTTCCATCTCGTGCTGCTGCGCCTCGCGATCGGCGTCGCGATCGCGACGACCCTCGTCGTGCTGCTCGCCTGGTTCGTGCACCCGTGGGTCGGCGCGCTGGTCGGCGGCCTCGCGGCCGGGGCGCTGATGCCGTACCTGTTCCGGGATCTCAAGTACGCCTGACCCCCGCCACCACCGCCATGCCAGCAACTGCCAGCCCGCAGATCGATCGCACCGAAGCCGCCGAGCGCCTCGCCGCGCTGGCGAGCGACGTCGCGATGCTGGAAGCGATCGGCGAGGCCTGGCCCGCCGAACAGCGCGCCGCGATGGACCGGCTCAAACAGGCGATCGAGGCGCTGCACCGCGAAGCGCTGCTGCGCCTGATCCGCGGCCTGCGCGAGGATCCGGCCGCGGCGGCGCAGTTGCGCAAGGTCGTCGAGGATCCGCTGGTGTTCGGCGTGCTGCGCCTGCACGGTCTGGTGCGCGATCCGCTGCAGACCCGCATCGAGGCGGCGCTGCAGTCAGTGGGACCGTACCTCGCGCAGCACGGCGGCGGCGTCGAGCTGATCGCCGTGCGGCCGCCGGACACGGTCGAGATCCGCATGACCGGCGCCTGCCAGGGATGCCCGGCCGCCGGACTCACCCTGCGCGAAGGCGTGGAGAAGGCGATCCGCGAGCATGCGCCGGAAATCGTGCACGTCGTTGCGGTCGGCGCGCGCGATGCGCGCGTGGACGGAGCGATGCCGCTGCATTTCACGAGTCCGTTCGCACGCGACTCGGACGACGGCTTCGTCGAGGTCTGCGCGATCGACGAACTTCCGCCCGGCACCGTCGTGCCGCGCGACGTGCAGGGCCGCGGCGTGCTGCTGCACCGCGATCGCGATGGCGTGCACTGCGTGGACGACGCCTGCGCCCACCTCGGCCTGCCGCTCGCCGACGGCGAAGTCGTGGATGGCGTCATCGAATGCCCGGCGCACGGTTTCCGCTACCGCCTCGCGACCGGGGAGTGCCTGACCGTGCCGGAAGTGCAGCTCGTGGTACATGCAGTGCGCGTGCGCGAGGGCCGCGTCGCCGTGAAGCTGGGGGCCTGACGTGTCCGCGCCGGCCTCGCCGCTCCGGGTTTCCCTCGCGCCGCAGCGCGCGCGTCCGGCATCGCCGCCGGCGCTGGACCGCGACGGCGCGCGCGTCGTGCTCGGCGCGCAGGTCGGAGACTTCGCGCAATCCATCGCGCCCGCCGCAAACACCCTGTTCGGCCCGCGCGGCGCCGCGGTCACCGCCGACGGTGCGCTGTGGATCTGCGACACCGGCCATCACCGCCTGCTCGGCTGGCCGGCGCTGCCGCAGCACGACGCCGCCCCCGCCGCGCTGCTGATCGGCCAGCCCGGTTTCGAATGCGAAGGGCGCAACGCGCACGGCCCGGCGTCGGCGCATTCGCTGAACGTGCCGACCGGGATCTGCGCGCTCGGCGAAGGACTCGCCGTCGCCGACGCGTGGAATCATCGCGTGCTGATCTGGCACCGCGCACCGACCCGCGCGAACCAGCCCGCCGATGTCGTGCTCGGCCAGCCGGACTTCGCGGCAAACGCGATCAACCGCGGCCGCGACGCGCCGGATGCCGACAGCCTGTACTGGCCGTATGGCGTGGCGTTCGACGGCACGCGACTGTGGGTCGCCGACACCGGCAACCGCCGCGTGCTGCGCTGGGATGCGATTCCGCAGCGGAGCGGCCAGCCTGCCGACGGCGTGCTCGGCCAGCCGGATTTCCGCCACCGCGACGAGAACGCCGGTGCGGTCGGCCCTGCCGGCCTGCGCTGGCCGCACGCGATCGCGCGCTGGCAGGGCGCGCTCGCGCTCGCCGATGCCGGCAACAACCGCGTGCTGCTCTGGCACGCGACGGCGCCTTCCGGGCTGCAACCGGCCGACGCGATCCTCGGTCAGCCGGATGCGCGCTCGATCGACCACAACCGCGGCGAATACTGGCCGACCGCGGGCAGCCTGAACATGCCGTACGGCATCGCGGTGCAGGGTGACCGGCTGTTCGTCGCCGACACCGCGAACTCGCGCGTGCTGCGCTTCGACGCGCCCGATCACGCCGACGCGACCGCGCTCGCCGGCCAGCACGCGTTCGCGGACAAGGGCGACAACCACTGGCATCTGCCGGCGCGCGACTCGCTGTGCTGGCCGTATGCGCTCGCGACGCACGGCGACACCGCGATCGTGGTCGATTCCGGCAACAACCGCGTGTTGCTGTGGGAGATCGCGCCGTGAACGCCACCGCAACGTCGATGCAGTGCACCCAAGGCCTGCGCCTGCACCTGCGCGGCATCGTGCAGGGCGTCGGCTTCCGCCCGGCGACGCTGCGCCTCGCGCGCGAACACGGCATCGCCGGCAGCGTGCGCAACGAAGGCACCGCGGTCGTGGTCGAGGCGTTCGGCGAGCCATCCGCTCTGGCCGCGTTCACCGATGCGCTGCGCGGCAACCGGCGTGGCGGCGCGCGCGTGGATGCGCTTGCCGTCGAGCCGCTGGATGCGACCGGAGCGCCGGACCGCTTCGCCGTCGTCGCCAGCGCCGAGGCGCGACCGGGACTCGGCATCGCGCCCGATCTCGCCGCCTGTCCGCACTGCGTCGCCGAGACGCTGGACCCGTTCTCGCGGCGCTACCGCTATCCGTTCACCGCCTGCACGGACTGCGGACCGCGCCTTTCGGTGTTCCTGCGCACGCCGTACGACCGCGCGAACACGACGCTGGCGTCGTTCCCTCTGTGCCCGGAATGCGCGGCCGAGTACGGCGACATCGACGATCGCCGCTTCCATGCCGAGGCGACGGCCTGCCACGCCTGCGGTCCGCGCGCGACGCTGCGGCGCGTGGACGGCCGTCCCTTCGCGGCCGACGCGCTGAGCTTCCTCGACGACGTGGACGCCGCGACCTCGCTGCTGGACAAGGGCGAGATCGTGCTGGTCAAGGGCATGGGCGGCTTCCAGCTTGCCTGCGACGCGCGCAACGGGGACGCGGTCGCGCGCCTGCGCGCCGGCAAGCGTCGCGAAGCCAAGCCGTTCGCGTTGATGATGCGCGACCTCGACATGGTGCGTGCGTTCTGCGACTGCGATCCGGTTGCCGAGGCCGTGCTGACCGACCCGGCGGCGCCGATCGTGCTGCTGCCGCGGCGCGCCGACGCACCGCCACTGGCCGACGGCATCGCGCCGGGACTGGCGACGCTCGGCGTGATGCTGCCGAACACGCCGCTGCACCACCTGCTGATGCGCCGGCGGCGCGCGCCGATCGTGCTGACCAGCGGCAACCTGAGCGACGAGCCGCAGGCGACCGCGCTCGAACAGGCAGCTTCCCGCCTCGCGCACTGCGCGGACTGGGTGCTGGACCACGATCGCCCCATCGCGCGACGCGTCGACGACTCGGTCGGCCGCGTGGTCGCCGGCGCGTTCCGCCTGCTGCGCCGCGCGCGCGGCCACGCGCCGGCGCCGATCCTGCTGCCGGACGGCTTCGACACGCGCACGCCGGTGCTCGCGCTCGGCGGCGATCTCAAGAACACCTTCGCGCTGGTGCGCGACGGGCAATGCGTGGTCAGCCAGCACATCGGCGACCTGCACGATGCCGAATGCTTCGCGGACTGGCGCCACGCGCTGGTCGATTACCTCGACTATTACGACTTCACGCCGGCGCGGGTCGCCTGCGACCTGCATCCGGGCTACCTGTCCACCCAGCTTGCCGAGCGCGAGTACGCCTCGCGCCGCGTGCCGGTCGCGCACCATCACGCGCACATCGCCGCCTGTCTCGGCGAGCACGGCTGGCCGAAGGACGGCGGCAAGGTGCTCGGCATCGCACTGGACGGCCTCGGCATGGGCGAGGACGGCACGTTGCGCGGCGGCGAGTTCCTGTACTGCGACTACGCCGAATGCGAGCGGGTCGGCACGCTCAAGCCGGTCGCGCTGCTCGGCGCGGATCGCGCCGCGCACGAGCCGTGGCGCAACACCTACGCGCATCTGATGGCGGAAATGGGCTGGGCGCGCTTCGCGACGAACTTCGGCGAACTGGAACTGTTCCGCTTTCTCGACGCCAGGCCGCGCGCGCTGCTCGACGGCATGCTGGCGAACGGCACCCAGGCGCCGCTGGCGACCAGCGCCGGGCGCCTGTTCGACGCGGTCGCGGCCGCGATCGGCTTCTGCCGCGAGCGCGTCGCCTACGAAGGCGAGGCCGCGATCCGCATGGAAGCGGCGATCACCGACGACGACCTCGCCGAGGACACCGAGCTCGACTATCCGTTCCAGATTCCGCGCCTCGATCGCGGCGCGGGAATCGATTACATCGAGCCGCTGGCGATGTGGCAGGCGCTGCTCGGCGACCTGATCCTCGACACGCCGACCGCACGCATCGCCGCGCGCTTCCATCGCGGTTTCGCCCATGCCGTGGTGCGGATGGCGCTCAGGAAGCGCGCCGATCTCGGCTTCGACACCGTCGCGCTGTCCGGCGGCGTGTTCCAGAACCGGATCCTGGCCGAGCGCGTGATCGCCGGACTCGAGACGCACGGGCTGCGGGTGCTGTTGCCGCGGCAATTGCCGGCCAACGACGGCGGCCTGGCGTTCGGCCAGGCGCTGGTCGCGTTGGCGCGGAACGGATGAGGAGAGACGCGATGTGCCTGGGCATTCCCGGCCGGATCGAGGCCATCACCGACGCCGGCGCGAAGCTCGCGACGGTGGACGTGCTCGGCGTTCGCCGCGAGGTGAACATCGCCTGCGTCGTGCGCGAAGGCGAGGCTGCCGAGGACTGCATCGGCGCGTGGGTGCTGGTCCACGTCGGCTTCGCGATGAGCCGCATCGACGAGGCCGAGGCGCAGGCGACGCTGGACCTGCTGCACGCGCTCGGCGAGGCACAGGCCGAAGCAGCCGCGCTGCGCGGCGAGGAACGCACGCCATGAACACGCCTTCCGATCCGCTGGCCGCGTTCTATCCGCATCTGGCCAAGGACGCGCCGCGCGATGCCGCCGCGCTGGATGCGGCGCTGCTCGATTCGGTGCAGCAGAAGGCCGCGCAAAGCATCGCGGTCAAACGCGCGTTCTTCGAAGCACACGGTGCGGACGTGGTGCGCGCCGCACGCATCGTCGCCGACACGTACCGCAATGGCGGACGCCTGTTCACGCTCGGCAACGGTGGATCGAGTTGCGATGCCGCGCACATCGCAGTGGAGTTCTCGCATCCGGTCACCGCCGGTCGCCCGGCGTTGCCGGCGCAGAACCTCGCGCAGGACATGGCGATGATTACCGCGGTCGGCAACGACGTCGGCATCGAACACGTCTACGAGCGGCAGGTGCTCGGCCTCGTGCGCGCGGGCGATTGCGCGATCGGCGTTTCCACCAGCGGCAATTCGCGCAACGTGCTGCTCGGGCTGGAAGCCGCGCATCGCGCCGGCGCGCGCACGCTCGCCTTGGCTGGCGGCGACGGCGGCGCGATGGCGCAGGCCGGTTACATCGATCTTTGCCTGTCGGTGCCGACCGACAGCATCCACCGCACACAGGAAACCCACGTGGCGATCTATCACGTCCTGTGGGATCTCGTTCACACGCTGCTGGCCGATGACCGCGGCCCGGGAGGCACGGCATGAAATTCGTCGACGAGTTCCGCGATCCGATCGCGGCAAAAGCCCTGCTGCGCGAAATCGGTGCCAGCCTCGACCATCTCGGCGCGACCGAGAAGAAACCGATCCAGGTGATGGAAGTCTGCGGCGGTCACACGCATTCGATCTTCCGCTACGCGCTGAAGGATCTGGTGCCGCAGTCACTCGAATTCGTGCACGGCCCCGGCTGTCCGGTGTGCGTGCTGCCGATGGGGCGCGTGGACGACTGCATCGCGATCGCGCGCCGGCCCGAGGTGATCTTCACCACCTTCGGCGATGCGATGCGCGTGCCCGGTTCGGAGATGAGTCTGTTGCAGGCGCGTGCGCAGGGTGCCGACGTGCGCATGGTGTATTCGCCGCTGGATGCGCTGGCGCTGGCGCAGAAGAATCCGGATCGCGAAGTGGTGTTCTTCGGTCTCGGCTTCGAAACCACGATGCCCTCGACCGCGATGACCGTGCTCGAAGCGAAGCGGCTCGGCGTGCGCAACTTCTCGCTGTTCTGCAACCACATCACCATCGTGCCGACGATCAAGGCGGTGCTGGATTCGCCCGGCATGCGCATCGACGGTTTTCTCGGCCCGGGCCATGTCGGCATGGTGACCGGCACCCTGCCGTTCCGCTTCATCGCCGAGCAATACCATCGCCCGCTGGTGATCTCCGGCTTCGAGCCGAACGACATCCTGCATTCGCTGCTGATGGTGCTGCGGCAGCTCGAAGCGGGCGAAGCGAAGATCGAGAACCAGTATTCGCGCCTCGTCGATCCGAACGGCAACCGCGTCGCGATGCAGGCGATCGCCGAAGTGTTCGAGTTGCGCGAATTCTTCGAATGGCGCGGGCTCGGTTCCATCGACCATTCCGGCGTGCGCGTGCGCGCGGCCTATGCCGATTACGACGCCGAGCGCCGCTTCTCGCTGCCGAACGCGAAGATCGCCGATCCGAAATCCTGCCAGTGCGGCGAAGTCATCAAGGGCGTGCTCAAGCCGCAGCAATGCAAGGTGTTCGGCACCGCCTGCACGCCGCGCACGCCGCTCGGCGCGCTGATGGTATCGAGCGAAGGCGCGTGCTCGGCGTATTACCAGTACGCGACGCGACCCGAGGAGACGGTGGCATGAATGCAGCCGTTCCGATGAACGACGCTTCGCGCTGGCGCGACCGGACCATCACGCTTGCGCACGGTTCGGGCGGACGCGCGATGCGCGAGTTGATCGACGAAATCATCGTGCCCGCGTTCGACAATGCACTGCTCGCGCCGCTGGAAGATCAGGCACGGATTCCTGCATCGCTGCTCGGCGACGGCGGCACGCTGGCATTCACGACCGACAGCTTCGTCGTGTCGCCGCTCGTGTTCCCAGGCGGCGACATCGGCACGCTCGCGGTCTGCGGCACGGTCAACGATCTCGCCGTCGGCGGCGCGATCCCGAAATACCTGAGCTGCGCGCTGGTGCTGGAGGAAGGGCTGGATGTCGACATGCTGCGCGACGTGCTGGCGAGCATGGCGCGCGCCGCGGCCGCCGCCGGCGTGAGCATCGTGACCGGCGACACCAAGGTCGTCGAGCGCGGCGCGGCGGACGGGATGTTCGTGACCACGGCCGGGATCGGCGTTATTCCGGCGGGGCGTGCGACCGGTCCGGCCGGCGTGCGCGCGGGCGACCGGCTCGTCGTCAACGGCACCCTCGGCGATCACGGTGTCGCGGTGATGGCTGCGCGCAACGATCTGGCCCTGCAGATTCCGGTCGCCAGCGACTGCGCGCCGCTCAACGGCCTCGTCGAGGCGATGTTCTCGGCCGCGCCGGATCTGCGCTGGCTGCGCGATGCGACGCGCGGCGGCCTGGCGACGATCGCGAACGAGTTCGCGCGCGAGGGCCACTTCGGCCTCGTGCTGGACGAGACGGCACTGCCGGTCGCCGATGCGGTGCGCGGCGCGTGCGAGATCCTCGGCCTCGACCCGCTCTACCTTGCCAACGAGGGCAAGCTCGCCGCGCTGGTGCCAGCCGCGCAGGTCGACGCGCTGCTCGCCGCGATGCGCGCGCATCCGCTCGGCCGGGACGCAGCCGTGGTCGGCGAGGTGCGCACCGAGCGCCCGGACCTCGTGGTGCTGCGCTCGCGCTTCGGTGGCGACCGCGTGGTGGACCTGCCGCTCGGCGAACAGCTTCCGCGGATCTGCTGAGGCATCGGTCATGCACGAACTCGGCATCACGCGCAATCTGGTGGCCATCGTCGGCGAGCATGCCGCGGGGCGCCGGGTGCGCCGCGTGTGGCTGGAGATCGGCGAGAGGACCGCGCTGCTGCCGGATGCCGTTCGCTTCTGCTTCGACGTGGTCTCGAAGGGCACCGTGCTCGAAGGCGCGCGGCTGGACATCCTCAGCGTGCGCGCCGGGCGCTGCTGCACGGCCTGCGGCGCGAGCGTGGAAGACGACGGCGCGGCATGCGCCGCCTGCGGAACGAGCGAATCGCGCATCTGCAGCGGCGACGAACTCAACATCAAGGCGATGGAGGTGGAACCATGTGCGTGACCTGCGGCTGCGGACAGAAGGGCGAGGTGCGCATCGAGGGCATGCCGCTGCGCCACGAGCACGTGCTGCCCGACGGCACGCGCATCGAGCACGTGCATGACCACGACCATGAACACGGACACGATCATCACCGCGCGCACGCGCATGGCGATGACGCCGGTCCGGACCCGGTGCATGGCCACCACCATGCGCACGCGGCGACGCACGACGACGCGGGTGACGCGCACGTCCATCACGCGCACGTCCATCACGCGCGCGTCGAGGCGCACGGTCACCCGCACGAGACATTGCGCGCCGGCGCGACCGAACTGGTGCACCTGGAGCGCTCGCTGCTCGACAAGAACACGCGCATCGCCGAGCGCAACCGCGGCTGGCTGGCCGGTCGCGGCGTATTCGCGGTGAACCTGATGTCCAGTCCCGGCGCGGGCAAGACCACGCTGCTGGTACGGACGCTGCGCGACCTTGCCGCGGAGTTCCCGATGGTCGTGGTCGAGGGCGATCAGGAAACCAGTGCGGATGCCGAGCGCATCCGCGCGACCGGCGCGCGTGCGGTGCAGGTCAACACCGGCGCCGGCTGTCATCTGGAGGCGGACATGCTCGAACGCGCGCTCGGCGTGCTGGCGCCGCCGTCCGGCAGTCTCCTGTTCATCGAGAACGTCGGAAACCTGGTGTGCCCGTCGCTGTTCGACCTCGGCGAGGCCGCGCGCGTGGTCGTGTTGTCGGTGACCGAGGGCGACGACAAGCCGCGCAAGTATCCGCACATGTTCCGTGCGGCCGACCTGATGATCCTGACCAAGACCGATCTCCTGCCGCATGTCGACTTCGATCCCGACGCCGCGGAGGCACATGCACGCGCGATCCATCCCGGCATCGCCACCCTGCGCGTGTCGTCGCGCACCGGGGAAGGCATGCAGGACTGGCATGCCTGGCTGCGGCGTGGACGCATCGCGTTCGGAGCAAGCTGAGCCGTCATCATGAGCACCCCGAATCCGACCCTCCCGTTCAACCAGGCTTCGCTCGCGGGCGCGGTGGAAACGCGCAACTGGCGCGTGATGCTGGTCGGTCCGCGCATCGCGCGCGATGCACGCCTGCGCCGGCGTCTCTCCGCCGAGTACGCCATCGACATGCATGACCGCGCACGCGAGGCGATGGCGGCAATGCGCGAGCAGGACCACGCGACCGACATCGTCATCGCGGAGCAGGTGCTGGTCGACGGGCGCGGCGTGGACTTCCTGCGCGACCTGCGCATCCGCTACCCGGACACCGTGCGGCTGCTGATGCTGGACAACACCGACACGCAGGTCGTGCGCGACGCGATCAACGAGGCGGCCGTGTACCAGGTCGCGATGACGCCGTGGCAGCCGGAACAGGTCGGCCTGATGGTCAAGCGCGCACTGGAATCGCGCGAACTCGCGCGCATCCACCGCTATCTCTCGCGCGAGCTGAAGTTCGCCGACAGCGTCGTGCATCGCCAGAACGAGACGATGCGCAACTCGCTCAAGGAGGTCTACGCGTTCGACAAGCTGGTGTTCGCCAGCACCGCGATGGCCGAGGTATGCAACCTCGCGCGCAAGGCGGCGTTCACGGACCTCCCGGTGCTGATCGAAGGCGAGACCGGCACGGGAAAGGAGCTGATGGCGCGCGCGATCCACCTGTTCAGCCAGCGCCACAAACTGCTGTTCATGCCGGTCAACTGCGGCACGTTCAGCGACGAGCTGCTGCAGTCGGAACTGTTCGGGCACCGGCGCGGCGCCTATACCGGCGCAACGACCGACCGCCTCGGCCTGTTCCAGGCCACCGATGGCGGCACCGTGTTCCTGGACGAGATCTCCGAAGTGTCGCCCGCGATGCAGGTCGCGCTGCTGCGCTTCCTGCAGGAAGGCGAGGTGCGACCGCTCGGCTCGGACCGGACCCAGCACAGCAACGTGCGCATCATCGCCGCCAGCAACCGCCCGCTGCGCGAACTGGTGGCCGAGGGCAAGTTCCGCCAGGACCTCTACTATCGCCTGCGCGGATTCGAGCTGCGCATGCCGCCTCTGCGCGAGCGGCGCGAGGACATCCCGGCGCTGGTGCAGCACATGCTGAACAAGTATTCGGGCACCACCGGGCGCAAGACCGCGGGCATCGCCCCCGAGGCGATGGCTCGGCTGAGCGCACACGACTTTCCGGGCAACGTGCGCGAACTCGAGAACGAGGTACGCCGCATGATGGCGCTGGCCGAGGAAGGCGAGTTCATCACGATCCAGCACCTTTCGCCGGAGATCGCCAAGGCATGGAAGCCGCTGCAGGCGCTGCGGGGACGCGATCCGTTCGAACTGCTGGAGGGCAACACGCTCAAGGAGAAGGTCGAGGCGCTGGAATCGCGCCTGGTGCGCGACACGCTCGACCGCTGCCACTGGAACCACAGCAAGGCGGCGCGCCTGCTCGGCCTGTCCCGGGTAGGCCTTTCCAACAAGATCCGGCGCTACTATATCCACCGCTCCGGCAATGATGACGACCGCAATGACTGATACGGAAGGGGCTGTTGCGCTGCCGTTTCCCTGCGCGAGAACCACGCCCGCGCGGACGCCGGGCGGTGCGCGCGTGCTCGGAACCGGCGCGATGGCGCTGCAGCTCGGCGCGCACGCCAACCGCCTGAGCGGTCACTGGTGCAGCCGTTGCCAGGGCATCTGGTTCGGCCTGCTGCTGGAAGCGCAATGTCCGGCCTGCGGCAACCGCCGCGGCTGATCAGCGGTCGTTCGTCGCCACCAGCCGGAACGCGCCACGCCCGACCTCCTCGCACAGCGCGAAGCGCATCGGTGGCGCGTCGTCCTCGATCCCCTGTGCGCGAACGAACTCCCGGCATTCGACCACCCGGTCGCCGCGCGCGTTGCGCTGCTTGAGTTGCAGGCCGCCGGCGCCGGCATGCAGCGGCACGAGCAGCCATCCGTCTTCATCGGCGAGCAGCGCGACGGCGTCGCAGCCGCGCAGCGGACCGGCATGCAGTTCGGCGGAAAGATGCAGGCGGCCATCGTGCAGGAGGACGCCCGCGCCGCGGTCGCTCATGGCGCGGCGACCATTCGCGCGATCTCGTCCACCACGCGCGCGACACCCCGGGATGCCGCGGCACTGAGTTCCAGGCCGTAGTCGAGGCACGCAACCTCTATCAGGAACACGTCGGCATGATCGAGGAATCCCTCGCCGTGCATCCTGCGCCCGGCATGCAGCGCATGGTCCCAGCGCAGTCCATGCAGACTGTAGCCATGTTCGGTCGGCGTCGCGGCCTCGCGCGCGGGCAATCGGTAGACGGCGCCGGGTTCGCCGCCGCTGCTGCACGCATCGACGATCACCACGCGCCGTGCGTCGCGCACGCGGAACATCACCTCCATTCCCGATGTTCCGGCATCGACGAGCGTCACGCGATCGCGGTCGATGTCGTCCGCAGCCGCGAGGCGCCGGACGACCTCGATGCCGGCGCCGTCGTCGCTTCGCACCGGATTGCCGCAGCCGATCACCACCAGCATCGGCGTGCGCTCCCGTCCGCGCCGACCGGACGTCGGCATCCGGTCAGATCTTCCAGAGTCGACAGAACCAATCCTCCTCCACCGGCACCGGAAGTTCCGGAAGATCGCACCAGCGCCGGTTCGGAAGAAAGTAGATGCATTCCTTGCAGCGCAGCTGTATGTCGTCGACCATCACCGGATGATCGGCGAAGCCGCCGATGTCCAGACGACCGACGAGATCGTCCGGCGCCAGCTCGACGAGTTGCTCCACGATGGCGCGGAAGTCGTCCTGCGTCTCCGGGAACGGCTGGATCTGCGTCTTCAGGCCACCCGCGAGCAGCGCCTTGACGCGGTTGCGCAGGAAATCGAGTCCGGCCTGATCGAGCGCGTGCCAGTCGTACTGCGCACCGGGCCGCGGACGCTTGTACAGGAGCAGCACCTTGTCCGGGTCGAACGGAATGCTGAGGCTCGGGTAGTACGGCACGCTCAGCCAGTAGAACTCGCGCTTGCCGATCTGGATCTGCAACTTGCCCGGTGGATCGCCGCCGCCGCAGGCCTCGAACAGCGGCCACGGGTCGCAGCGATCGGAGAACGCCTCGACGAGCGCCGGCGCGACGGCGTGGCGCCGGATTCCGGTGCCATCGGCCTCGTGGGCATCGAGCAGGCTTCCGTCGGCGATATCCACCAGCACGGCGAACAGCGCGTACGGGTTGCCTGCGCAGAACTCGCCGAGCGAGCCCTTCCATCGCGATCCGCGCACCGGATGCAGCGGCTCGGATGCGTTCGTGGCCGCATGATCGCTGCCGTGCCGCGTGAAGAATCCGATCATCTTCTGCCAGAACGCCAGCGAGACCTCGTGGCCGCGGCTGGCCTCGTCCAGCACCCCGCCATGCATCTGCGCATGCCGGCTGGAAAGGGCGTGCGCAAGCTCGCGCCCGCGCAGGCTCATGTCCGAGCCGGCCGGCGTGCGGTCGCGATGGCGCATCACCGCCATCAGCGCGACGTGCGTGCCCGGCAGCAGGGTCGCGAAGAGATCGGTGTCGGAGCGGCGCACGATCAGCGAGCGCACGCCACCGCTCTCGGCGACGACGGCGGAGGCCGCCTCGATCCTTTCCTTTCCCATGCCATCGCGGGCGAACAGGAGTTCCGCCAGCGAGAACACGTCGCGATCCTTCAGCGGCGGCTCCTGCGAAACGCCCCGCGTCCACTGCTTGACGCGGCGCTTGCGGATGTCGATCAAGGCCGCGGTGCTGCCGATCTGGCCAACCCGCAGCATGTTGCGGATCTCCTCCGGCCAGCCCGCCTCGGCCAGCGATCCGAGCCTGGCGCGCAGCGACGTCGTCGCCGCCCCGCCCACGGATGTCCGCACATGTCCCGTGGAATCCTGATTCACGTCTCCCTCCTCGCTTGAATGCGACGCGACCGCGCCGCTCCAGCGTCGGGGCCCGCTGCATCATGCAACCCCCTGCAGGACCCCCGACGTGCCCACCTTCCCCCGCGCGATCCGGCATCGAGGCAAATCGCGCGCGGTTGCCGCATGGTGCACATTTCCACCCCGGACAAAGACGACGCAGTTCTCGGTGTCCCGTTCATGTCGCCTCCGTGCCGGGCCTCAGATGCGCCAGAGCCGGCACCACCAGTCCGGCTCCACCGGAACCGCCAGTTCCGGCAGGTCGCACCACTTGCGATGAACGAGGTAGTACATGCACTCCTGACAGCGCATGCGGTCCTCGCCGTACGGCTTGTCGGTGAAACCGGACAGGACCAGCTTTCCCTCCAGATCGTCGCGGTCGAGTCGCGCAAGCTGGTCGAGCAGTTGCGAGAACTCGCGATCGGTCTCGGGAAACGGCTCGGTCTGCGTTTGCAGACCCGCAGCCAGCATCCTCCCGATCCGTTCGCGCAATGCGTCATCGTCGTGGATCGGCATCAAGGACTCATCCGGGCTGGCGGTTGGCTGACCAAGATTCTCTCGCCTCGGCGAACGGACGATCAGCCGATGCGGAAGCGGGCCAGTTCCTTCCCGCTCTTCGCATCATGGGCGTGCACGGTGCAAACCAGACACGAGTCGAACGAGCGCGCCACGTGCCCGACCTCGACCGGATCGTGCGGATCGGCGATCGGCGTGCCTACCAGCGCCTCCTCGATCGGCCCGCGCACGCCCGCCGCATCGCGCGGACCCACGTTCCACGTGGTCGGCGCGACGATCTGGTAGTTCCGGATCTTGCCGCCCTGCACGTCGATCCAGTGGCACAGCGCGCCGCGCGCCGCCTCCGTCGCGCCCCAGCCGCGACCGTCCCGTTCGCGCGGCTTGATGTACCACGGATCGCCGAGGCGGAATTCGCGCAGGATGCGTTCGGCCTCGCGATAGAGCTTCACCAGCTCGTGCATGCGCGCAAGCTGGCGCAGGTGCACGCTGGCGCCGCCGAGCTTGCGGAAGCAGTCGAGGATGAACGGATCATGGTGCTGCCAGCCTTCGCCGTGCGTGCCACCGGCGACGAGCTGGCGCGCGAGCGGCCCGGCCTCGAGGCGACCATGCTCGACGTGGCGCACCGCCGAGGACCACGAGTACTTGCCGCCGTAGTCCGGCGTGTTGTCCATGCGTGGCCGGGTCACGCGATCGAAGGGATGCACGTCCTCGCCGCCTTCGTCGTACCAGGCGTGCAGCAGGTTCTCGCGCGTGTACTCCTGCGCCATCGGGTGATGCCGGTCCGTCGCGCCGTCGTAGACGCCACCCTTCATGATGACCGCCGCGGCGCGACCGTCGATGGTCGGCTGGCTGTAGCGATCCTCGTGCGGCAGGTAGCCCCAGCTGATGAAGCGCTGATGGCCGCGGCCGAAGCGGTCCAGGCCGATGTCCAGGCCCATGCGCCAGTAGAAGCCGAGATCGGAATTGGCATGCGCCGGATGCTCGTCCATCCAGGCCATGAAATCGTCGTGGCTGCGGATCTGCTCGTACCGCTCCAGCGAACAGCCGAGCCAGCACGGTTCCAGCCAGTTGGTCTTGAAGTACTCGAGGATCGACCATGCGCGCGTCACGTCGGTGAGCGTCGGCGCGCTCATCACGCCGCCCGGCACCATGTAGCTCGAATGCGGCCACTGGCCGCCGAGCAGCGCGTAGATTTCCACGGGCCGTCCGGAAATGGTGACGCCGCGCTCGTAGGACGAGCCGGTGAACGGCGCGAAGCGCTTGACCGCCTCCTCGTAATAGGCGCTGCGGCGGTAGTTCTTGTTGGTCAGGTCGATCGCGAACAGGCCATAGAAGTATCGCGGGATCGACTGCAGCGTTTCGACGATCTGGCCCATGTTGCGCGACAGGATCGCGTTGCGCGGCACCTCGGCGCCCCAGGCCGTGTCCAGTGCCCAGGCGGCGCAGGAAAGGTGCGAGGCACCGCAGATGCCGCAGGCGCGCGGCGTGACCACGAGGCCGGCCTGCGGATCCTTGTCGCGCAGGATCACCTCGAAGCCGCGGAACAGTTCGGCCTGCGTCCACGCGCTGGTGACGATGCCGTTCTCCACCTCGACGCGGACGTCGAGATCGCCTTCGACGCGGCCGACCGGGGAGATGTCGAGAGTCTGGATCTGTGCGGACATCGGCGTCTCCCTCAAACCACGAACATGTCTTCTTCGGCCCACTTCGGCGCGGCGTTCTTGGCCGCGACGGTGAGCGCGATGTAGCCCTTCTTGTCCACGCCGAGTGGCATGTCCTTGGGCACGCCCATCACGGTCTGCGTGCGGAACACCGTCCCCGGCGCGAGATCGAAGAACGGGAATTCCGGCTCGGTGCAGCCCATGCACGGCATGCCGACGCGGGTCTTGGACGACTGACGGTTCCACAGGATGCGGTTGCACGGCGAATGCGTCATCGGCCCGCGGCAACCGAGGTCGTAGAACAGGCAGCCCTTGCGCTGGCCGAACTCGGTCGCGGAAACCTTGTACGCGAAATGCATGTTGCGCGTGCAGCCGGTCTGCGTGAACGACTGGAAGAAGGTCTTGGGCCGCTGGAGCTCGTCGAGCGAAAGATCGGCGCCACGCCCGGTCGCGACCGCGACCACGATCTGCGTGATCCAGTCCGGATGCGCGGGGCAACCCGGCACGTTGATCACCGGCAGGCCGGCCTTCGAACGGAATTGCACGCCGAGCGCCCCGCCCGGCGCGCGCTTCAGGAACTGCATGCCTACCGATTCGCTCGGGTTCGGCGCCGTGGCCGGAATCCCGCCCCAGGTCGCGCAGTCGCCGACCGCGACGACATACGCCGCGACCTTGCTCAGCTCGGCGACCCAATCCTTCATCGGCCGGCCCGCGAAGCGATTCCACTGGCCGGTACCGTTGGGCGCATTCACGACCGTTCCTTCGAACACGAAGATGTCCAGCGGAATCGCGCCGCTCACGAGGTCGTTCAGCAGTTTCTGCAGGTTGTCGCCGAGTTCCATGCCCAGCGACGGATGCCAGAGCACGTTGACGCCGAAGTCGGTGACCAAGTCGCACGCGCTCGGTTCCTCGGCATTGAGGAACGACATCGTGTTGCCGGAACAGGCGCCGCCTTGCAGCCAGAGCAGGTTCGCCATTGCAGGATTCCTCGCGGTCAGCTGGGTGTCGGAGCGCGGATGCGTGTCGCATGTATCAGGTCGCGTCCGCTGCGACAAAGTGGACAGCAATGCCCGTGCCACATCGGCGAGGTTGCCACGAATCGCCCGCGAACGGCGCCATCGCGCGGCTTACGGCACACCGCGATCCGCGCCTGCCCGGCATCGCAGCGGGAGTGCGGCCAACCTGCTGCATAGAAGGTTTGCATGCCGCCCGAACTGGAAAGATGGTGAGCACTCGCATGTGCACGTGCAACAACGCGCGGCGACGACGCTGCGCGCGTCCGCTGCGGCACGCGTGCGCAGGTGCATACCAGGTTGGCAGAAACGCGCTTCGGCAAGCCGCCCCGCCCCCGCCCCCTTCAATCGTCTTTGCACTTCCTCGTCGAGCGTTGACGCGAGCGCGCGCCACCGGCGAGCTTCGGTCGCCATTGCGCGACCCGCCGCCGGGGAAAGCGGCATTCATCAGCCGTTCGGGTGCTGCCTGCGGGCAGCCTGGGGAGAAACTTCGATGTCGGGCCACCACAACTCTCGATCCACTCCGCTTGCCATCGCTTTCGCGCTTGCGGCGTCCGCCGCGTGCACGATGCCGATTGCCCGTGCCGACGACGCCGGGTCGGCCGACGCCGCCGAGGCCACGTCGGCCGACGAGCCGAAGGAACTGGAAAAGATCGTCGTCAAGGGCGAGAACCTCGACTCGGTCGACGGCGTGTTCTCCACCACCACGATCGGCACCGAGGACCTGCGCGAGCGCCGCGTGCTCAAGGTGCAGGACATGTATCGCAACGTTCCGGGCATGGCGGCCAAGGACTTCGGCCTGCCCGGGGTCGGCGATTCGATCGTGATCCGCGGCTTCGGCGGCGGCGGCCACGGCGGCGATCTCGGCGTGGTGATCGACGGCATCCCGCTCAACGAGGCGATGTCGCATGCCGACGGCTACGTCGACACCTCGGTGATCATCCCGCTGGAAATCGACACGATGACCGTCTACCGCGGCCCGGTGTCGGTGATGTACGGCAACTACAACCGGGGCGGCCTGATCAGCTTCAACACGCGTCGCGGCGGCCACTACACCGACGCCGACATCGGTCTCGGCAGCAACGCGCTTGCCGACGCGCAATTCGCGCTGGGGCGCGAAGTCGGTGCCGATGGCGCGCACAAGTTCAACCTCGCCGCGCAGTTCCATCGCACCGACGGGTTCCGCCCGCAATCGGATTTCGAGCGGGCCACGCTGTCCGGGCGCTGGTCGTTCGACGCGACCGATCGGTTCAACATCGGCCTGGCCACGCGCCTGTACAGCGGCGAGGGCGACAATCCGGGCTACCTGCCGTGGGACTACTGGCAGCAGGATCCCTACGGCATCCATCCGGACATGCAGAACGACGGCTCCGACAAGAACTTCGCGACGCTGCGCAGCGACCTCGGCTACGCGATCACCGAGGAGGTGAAGCTGCTCGGCTTCGTCTACGCGACCCGGCAGGACTTCACGCGCTGGTACACGCGGCCGGTCTCCGGCGTTTGGACGCAGCGCGAGGAGACCTACGACCGCCGCGTCGAGGGTGGTGGCGTCAGCCTCAACGGCCATGTCGAGTGGGGCGAGCGCTTCGCGGACTGGACGGCGGGCGTGGAAACCTATCGCGAAGCGACCGACTACGAGTACTACGACGGCCTCGATCACCGCGTGCGCGTGAACCCGGCGATCTACGACCGTCGCTCGACCCTCGACAGCGTGTCGCTGTTCGCGCAGGCCGACTTCATGCTGCATCCGCTGTTCCAGCCGACGCTCGGCGTGCGCGTCGATCGCTTCACCGGCGACTGCCGCCTGAACGGCGAGGAAACCCCGCCGTTCCCGTGCGAGAAGATGGAGACGCTGACGCCGGTCAATCCGAAGCTCGGCCTGCGCTCGCAGGTGAGCGAGCATGTCCAGCTTCGCGCCAGCCGCTCGCGCGGATTCGCGTTGCCGGGCGACCTGATCAAGTACTCGCTCGGCGCGCATGATCTCGATCCGAACGTGTTCGACCAGACCGAGGTCGGCCTGCGCTTCGAGCACGAGAGCGGCTTCCTGTTCGACCTCGTCGCGTTCCGCATCGAATCGACGGACGAGATCGTGCAGTCGCCGACGCCCGGCGAGTACATCAACTTCGGCGAGACGCGCCGGCAGGGCGTCGAGGCGGAACTTCGCTGGCGCGGCGAGCGGCTCGAGGTCGCGGCCAACTACGGCTCGGCGAACTCGGAAGTCATCGAGCACCAGGATCCCGCGCGCGTCGGCAAGGCGGTCACCGGGGTGCCGCATTACACCGCGACGCTGTACGGCGCATGGATGCCGACCCCGGCCTGGCGCTTCGACGCGACATGGCGCAAGAGCGGCGACTACTGGCAGGATGCCGCGAACACGAACTACACCGGAAGCTACGCGACGATCGACCTCGGTGCGAGCTGGCAGTCGCAAGGCGCGGTGCCATACCGCATCTACACGATGGTCGAGAACGCGACCGACAAGGTGTACTTCACCACCACGAGCTACGCCACCGGCGCACCGCGCACGTACCGCGTCGGCGTGCAGTTCGGCTTCTGAACGGGAGAAAGCGGATGAACAACCGAAGCGTCTTCTCGACCCATCACCGCATCGCACTCGCGGCGGCCCTCGCCATTGCCGGCATTGCCCCTGCGGCCGCGCACGACGCCTTCATCGAGACGGTTCCGAAGGCGTATCGCATCCTGTTCGGCCACGATGTCGCCACCGCGACCTGCGAGCCGGACAAGCTCGGCGCCGTGGCCGCGTTCGACGCGGACGGCAAGCCGCTCGCGGTCGCGGTCGCCGTCGACCGCGGCACGGAGTCGGCCACGGTCACGCCTGCCGGCGATGCCGCGATGCTCACGGTCGAATACGACAACGGCTTCTGGAGCAAGGACGCGGAAGGGAAATCGGTGAACCGGCCGAAGACCGAAACCGGCGCGAAGGAAGGCACGCGCGCGCGCAAGTACGGCAAGACGATGCTGCACTGGTCGCCGGCGTCGCGACGCCCGACCGGGCAGGTGCTGGAGATCGTGCCGCTGACCGATGCCGCTCCCGCTGCCGGCGGCACCCTGCCGGTGCAGGTGCTGCACGACGGGAAGCCGCTCGCGCAGGCCCCCGTGATGATCGGCGGCCACGACGGCGCGAAGACGGTGACCGATGCGGACGGCAAGACCGTCGTCACCCTCGGCCCGACCGGCACGCAGATGATCACGACCGCGCTCTCCCTGCCCTGGCAGGGGCCGGAAGCGGACAAGCTCAACCTGTCGGCGAACCTGCGCTTCGAGGCGAAGTAGGCGATGCGGATCGCGACCGGCGCCGTGTTGATCCTGTCGCTGCTGCTCGTGCCGTGGCTGGCCCGGGCGCATGGCCTCGCGGCCGAGGCGCGCATGGAAGGCGATGCCATCGTCGGCTCGGCAGCCTATTCCACGGATGAGCCGGCCGCCGACGTGCTCGTCGAACTGTTCGATGGCGATCGCCCGGACGGCCCGCGTCTCGTCGCGACCAGGACCGATTCCGGCGGTGCGTTCCGCTTCGCCGCGCCCTCCGGGCAGCGATTCGTGCTCGTCGTGCACGGCGAGGAGGACCATCAGGCACGAATCGGGCTGGCACGAGACGCGGCCGCCCCGGTGCGCGCGGACGCGACCGGCCCCTCGCCGGGTCCGCTCGGCATCGCGTGGGGCTTCTGGATCACCGGCGCGATCGCGCTCGCGACGCTGGTGCTCGCGATGGCCGGCTCGCGCCGCAAGGCGGCGTGACGTGGATCGGCTCCGTCACGCGCACGGCTCGCGGCGCACGGAGCGCCTGCCGCGCGAATGCGTAAACCTGGTTTGCGATTGTGCGACGCCTGTTGACGCCGTCGCGATCGCGGTTCTAGCGTGGCCCGACCTCGTCGCCAACGGGGTGCCGGTGTGTCTGCCGGATTCTCGGCCGCGACATCCACAGCAAGCGGAGAGCAAGCCCATGCATCGCAATCACCGCCTCATCGTGAAGTCCGCCGCGCCGCTCGTCGCGGCTGTCCTGCTGACGGCATCGACCGGCGCGCTGGCACACCCGGGACACGGCGCCCACACCGACGGCTTCGCCGGTGGCCTCGCGCACCCGTTCACCGGCATCGATCACCTCCTGGTGATGATCGGCGTCGGCGTGTGGAGCGCGATCCTCGCCCGACGCGCGTGGCCGGACCTGCTCTGGGCACCGCTCGGCTTCGTCGCGCTGCTGCTGGTCGGCGCCGCGCTCGGCGTGGCGGGCGTCCGCGTGCCGTTCGTCGAGCCGGCGATCGCGGTGTCGCTGGTCGCGGTCGGCCTTCTGATCGCCACCCGCGCGCGGATGCCGGCCATCGCCGCCGCCGGCGTGGTCGGCACGTTCGCGCTGTTCCACGGCCTCGCGCACGGTGGCGAATTCGCCCAGTCGCACGCGGGCGCGGGCGCAGCGATCGCCGGCATGGCGCTGGGCACGGTTGCGCTGCACCTGCTCGGCGTCGCGTTCGGCTGGTCGCTGCTGCGCGCCGACGGCCGCAACGCGCCGCTCACGCGCCTTGCGGGCAGCGGCGTCGCNTCGTTCGGCGCGTTCGCGCTGTACGGACTCCTGGTCGGCTGATCGCCCCGGCATGCGTGCGCGCCGGAGGGCTCCGGCCGCACGTGTGCCACGCCTCGCGCATCAGCGGCACGGTGCCGTTTCGCCGAACGCGGGCTGCGGCTCGGTCGCGCACGTGTCCGGATCGTCCGGCGGCAATGCCCGCTGCCGGTCCCACGACAGCACCCGCCCGCCGATGCGGATGTCGTCGAACTGCGGCCGGTGCGGCGTGAACGCGCCGCGACGCAGCGCATCGCGCAGTTGCCGCGCCGTGTCGGCGTCCGCGTACTCCTCCATGCGCTCACGCACCCGCCAGCCGTCTGTTTCGCGCGTGGCCAGTTCGCAGGACACGCGATAGTCGTTGCGGAAGTCGCACAGCAGCCACTCCGGCTCGCCGTCGCCATCGAGATCCGGTCGCAGCAGCAGGCAACCGGCCGGCGTGCGTCGACAGGCATCGCCCACGCCACCGTCCTGCCCTGCAAGCCACGCGAGGTAGTCGGCGTCGGGCGGCGCATCGCCTGCTCCGGTCGGCAACGCGCTGGCGATCGCCGCCGCCCCCAGGGACGGATCCCGCTTCCCGCCTCGCTCCCACGATGGCAGGGTTCGGCGCAACTCCACCTCGATTCGATCGCGCAACGGCGCATCCGCCAGCGCCGGATCGTCGCGCAGCGACTGCAACGCATGGTAGCCGCGACGCCCCGTGTCGAATCGCAGCAGGCGAAGGTCGAAGTCGTCGGCCGCGGTGCGTCCGTCGGCAAACCGCGCGACCTGGCTCGCGACGGTGATCCGGTGCGGATCGAGCAGCGGTGAGTTGGCGACGATCGCGAAGGCGATGACCACGAACGAGATCGCGCGGTTGACCGGCGCGATGTCCGGCAACCAGCCCTCGCTGCGCCGGCGCACGACCGCCACCGCGTATCCGGTCGCGTACAGCGCAAGCACGACGCCGAGCAACACCGCCCACACGCGATCCTGGCTCCAGCCGTGCTGGCCGATGCGCAGCCACAGCGCATGCAACGCGATCGCCGCCTGCACCGGCATCGTCAGCAGCGCCGCCTCGACCACGCGGCGGATCGGCGTCGCATATGGCAGGCCGCGTCGGCCGTCCTGGAGCACCGCATTGGCGAACGCGACCAGCAGCGCCAGCAGCACGAACAGCAGCGTTGCCGCCGAACGTGTCCTCCACAACGGCGCAAGGCCGGTGAACGGCAGTGCCAGCGTGAACAGCAGCGCGACGAATGCGAGCAGCGGCAGCAATGCCTTGCCGAGCGCGAGCAGCGCGTCGCGCGCGATGCGTACGGAACGGCCATGCGTGCGCGCGATCAGAAGCCCGAAACCCGCCAGCAAGCCGGTGGCGAGGTATTCGAACGCATCCTCGCGAAACAGGTCACGGAAGAAGTCGATCTGCACCAGATGGAACAGCGCGGCCCACAAGTGCAGCACGCCCCAGCCCAGTCCGATGAACAGCGCGGCCAGTGCCAGCGTCACCACGTTCTGCCAGGCGTGCTCGAACAGCTCGGCATAGGGCGCCCGCCAGCACCCGTGCGCGAGGCGGCACTGCAGATACGGCAGCGCGACGAACGTGCCGAGCGCCAAGGTGAAACCGAACGGGGTCAGCACGGACGACGCGCGCAGGTCCGGCGCGCCGGTCGCACTCCACGCCGCCCAGCCGGCCAGCAATGCATACACGATCGTCGCGGCGGCCGCGTGCTGCCAGAAGCGCGCGTCGCCGAGCGAACGCACCGAAAGCGTCAGCAGGCTCGGCACGGTCAGCACCAGCGTGTACCAGCACACGCGCCCGCCAAGGCCGTCGAACGGCGGCCAGCCGTTTTCATGGCCGATCTGCGCGATGTACAAGGCCAGACCCTGCAACAGCGCCGTCAGCACGACGAAAAGACGCGCATTGCGCGAGAGCGGCGCTCCGGTCGCTTCCATCGACGCTCCGTTCCGGTCGAAAGATGCCATCATGCCGCGGCGCCGGGTCACGCAGGGGTCGTGCGGATGGCGATCCGCGGGCGACCCGCTACGCGGCTGCGCCGAGGGACGGCAGGCTTTCCAGTTCCCAGCGCGGATGCACGGCGATCGACGGCGTTTCGTGCTGGCCTGCGGCGAGTCGCAGCGCACCGGCGAACGCGATCATCGCGCCGTTGTCGGTACAGAACGCGGGGCGCGGGAAGTACGCGCGGAATCCTTCGCGCTCGCCCGCTTCGGCCAGTTGTGCGCGCAGGCTGCGGTTGGCACCGACGCCACCGGCGACGACCAGCGATCGCGCGCCGGTCTGCGCGATCGCGCGCCGGCACTTGATGACCAGCGTCTCGACGATGGCCTCCTCGAATGCGCACGCGATGTCGGCCTTCGCCTGCTCGCTGCGATCGCTGGCCTGCCACGCGAGCAGCACCTGCGTCTTCAGTCCGGAGAAACTGAAATCCAGGCCGGGGCGGTCGGTCATCGGCCGCGCGAAGCGGTACCGCCCGGGCACGCCGTGCCCCGCGAGTGCGGCCAGCGCCGGCCCGCCCGGATACGGCAAACCCATCAGCTTGGCGGTCTTGTCGAAGGCCTCGCCCGCCGCGTCGTCGAGCGTGTCGCCGAGCACGCGATAGTCGCCGATCGCGGCAACCTCGACCAGCATCGAGTGGCCGCCGGAGACGAGCAGCGCGACGAACGGCGGCTGCGGCGGGTCGGCTTCGAGCAGCGGCGCGAGCAGGTGCCCTTCCATGTGATGCACGCCGATCGCCGGCACGCCGAGCGCCCACGCCATCGAACGCGCCGCCGCCGCGCCGACCAGCAGCGCACCGACCAGCCCCGGCCCGGCCGTGTAGGCCACGCCGCCGAGATCGGCCACGCCGAGCCCGGCCTGTGCCAGCGTCTCGCGCACCAGCGGCAGGAGCTTGCGCACGTGGTCGCGCGAGGCGAGCTCCGGCACCACGCCGCCGTAGTCGGCATGCATGCGGATCTGGCTGTACAGCGTGTGCGCGAGCAGCCCTCGGTCGGACGCATACAGCGCGACGCCGGTTTCGTCGCACGAGGTCTCGATGCCGAGCACCGGTCCGACGGCAGGCGACTTTGCAAACGGGAAATCCATCGCGCTAGAATACACGGCTCGGCCGACCTTTCCGGCCGGTCTGGAACCCGGAGTATCCATGCCCAGCGTCAAAGTCCGCGAGAACGAACCGTTCGAGTTTGCCCTGCGCCGCTTCAAGCGCACCTGCGAGAAGGCCGGCGTGCTGGCCGAAGTGCGCAAGCGCGAGTTCTACGAAAAGCCGACCCAGGAGCGCAAGCGCAAGCGCGCCGCCGCGGTCAAGCGTCACCTGCGTCGCGTTTCGCGCGACGTGACCAAGCGCCAGCGCCTGTACTGAGCGCGGCGGGACCGTCGCCTTGCCGCACTCCGGGTGCGGTCGCGACGGGTCGAGGTCCGAATCGAGCCGGCACGCGCAAGCGTCGCCGGCTTTTCGTTTTCCCCGCGCCGGACGGCTCGACACGAGACCCGACCGCCGCAGCGCGTTGCGGTCCGCACATGGTCGCGTCGAAAGGTGCGGCAGCCCCGATCGGAACCGGAGGTTTCGCGATGTCACTGAAGCAGAAGCTCACCGATGACATGAAGGCCGCGATGAAAGGCGGCGACAAGGAGCGCCTCGGCGTGATCCGCCTCGTCAACGCGGCGATCAAGCAGCGCGAGGTGGACGAGCGCATCGTGCTCGACGACGCGCAGGTGCTCGCGGTGCTGGAAAAGATGCTCAAGCAGCGCAAGGATTCGGTCACCCAGTACGAAGCCGCCGGCCGCGAGGATCTGGCTGCCGCCGAGCGCTTCGAGATGGGCGTGATCCAGGCCTACCTGCCGGCGCCGCTCGGCGCCGACGAGATCGACGCGATCGTGGCGAAGGCAATCGCGGATTCCGGAGCGGCCAGTCCGAAGGAAATGGGCAAGGTGCTCGGCCTCGTCAAGCCGCAGGTCGCCGGGCGCGCCGACATGGCGCAGGTTTCCGCGCTGGTGAAGCAGAAGCTCGGCGGCTGAAGACGGAGCCGGCCGTCGCGCGCGGCAACCGCGGACGGACACCGGCCATGGCGGACGACCGCGCCGGTCGGCCGGCGACGCGCACGCGACGGCATGGCATGCTGGACCACTGATGGCCGGCCGCATCCCCGAAAAGTTCATCGACGACCTGCTCGCCCGCGTCGACATCGTCGACGTGATCCAGGAACGCGTGCCGCTGAAAAAGGCGGGGCGCGACTGGACCGCACGCTGTCCGTTCCATGACGAACGCTCGCCGTCGTTCACGGTAAGTCCGGCCAAGCAGTTCTATCACTGCTTCGGCTGCGGCGCGCACGGCAGCGCGATCGGATTCCTGATGAACTACGACCGCCTCGACTTCCAGGACGCGGTCGAGGAACTGGCCAAGCGAGCCGGCATGCAGGTGCCGCGCGAGGGCGGCAATGCCGCGCCGCGCGAAGACACGTCGGATCTCTACGAGGTGCTCGATGCGGCGACCGCGTTCTACCGGCGCCAGCTCGATGCGAGCGCGCGAGCGCGCGCGTACTTCGCCGAGCGCGGTCTGGACGATGCGATCCTCGCGCGCTTCCGGCTCGGCTACGCGCCGGATGCATGGCAGGCATTGCGCGACGCGCTCGGGACGACGCCGCCACGCGTCGCGCTGCTGGAGAAGGCCGGGCTCCTCTCCAGCGGCGAGCGCGGCACGAAATACGACCGCTTCCGCGACCGGGTGATGTTCCCGATCCTCGACCGGCGCGGGCGCACGATCGCTTTCGGCGGGCGGATTCTCGCCGCGCCCAAGGCGAAGTCGCCGGCAACCGCCGATGCAGGCGAGTCCGGCGATCATGCACTCGTCCAGCCATCCGACGCCGGATCGCCCGCTCCCGCCGGCCAGGTGCAGGACGCGCGCAGGAACGATCCCGGCCCGAAATACCTCAACTCGCCGGAAACGCCGCTGTTCCACAAGGGCCGCGAACTGTTCGGCCTGTGGCAGGTGCGCGAGGCGCACGCGAAGATTCCGCGCCTGATCGTCGTCGAGGGCTACATGGACGTGATCAGCCTGCACCAGTACGGCATCACGCAGGCGGTCGCCACGCTCGGCACGGCCACCACGCGCGACCACGCCGAAATCCTGTTCCGGCAATGCGCCGACGTCTACTTCTGCTTCGACGGCGACCGCGCCGGCAGGCAGGCCGCATGGCGCGCGGTGGAATCGGTGCTGCCGCGCATGCGCGACGGCCGGCAGGCGCTGTTCCTGTTCCTTCCGGACGGCGAGGATCCGGACAGCATCGTGCGCAAGGAAGGACCGGATGGGTTCGAGCAGCGGCTGAAGGACGCGACGCCGCTCAGCGAGTTCTTCTTCGCGGAAACCTCGCGCGACGTGAATCTCGCCAGCCTCGACGGCAAGGCACGCCTCGCCGAACGTGCGCGCCCGCTGCTCGTCCAGATTCCGGACGGCGCATTCCGCGACCTGATGCAGAAGGAGCTGGATCGTCTCTCCGGCGTGCACGTGCAACTACCGGGCGCGGAGGCGGTCGCGAGGCCGCGCACCAGCCGGCCGCAACATCGCTCGGTGGTGCGCGCGGCGATCACCCTGCTGGTACAGCGCCCGGCGCTCGCCGCCGAACTGCAGCCGCCGTGGACGTTCTCCGGACTGCGCCAGCCCGGCATCGCGCTGCTGGCCGAACTGCTGGATTTCTGCCGCGCGCGCCCCGCGATCACGACGGGCGCGCTGCTCGAACATTTCGCCGAGCGCGACGAGGCACCGGCGTTGCAGAAGCTCGCCGTCGCGGATTTCCCGGGCGGCGAGAACGAGGCGCGCATCGAATTCCTCGATGCGATCGCGCAGCTCGATCGCCAGACGCGACAGCAACGCATCGACGACCTGCTGCGCAAGCAGTCGGAAGAATCGCTCGACGACAGCGAGAAGGCATGCCTGCGCGAGCTGCTCGCGCAGAAGGCGGCCCGCTAGGCGACGCACCCGATGCCGGCGGCAAGCTGAACGGGCGAAGCATCGTCGTCGCATGCACGCGCAAAACCCTGTATGGTGCGCGCACTGTTGCTTGTCAGGGTCACCGTGAATCGTGACCTGATGCGCTCGATCGCTCGATCGCTCGATCCGCCATCGCCTCACCTCGCTCCATCCTTGCCAACTACAGTCTCGATGCGGGATGGCCCCGCGTCGTGAATTTCCCTTGTTTGCAGGAGTTTCATCATGGCAGAGCGCCAGAGCGGTACCGTCAAGTGGTTCAACGATGCGAAGGGCTTCGGCTTCATCACGCCGGAAAGCGGCCCGGACCTGTTCGTGCATTTCCGTTCGATCCAGGGCTCGGGCTTCAAGACCCTGGCCGAAGGCCAGCGCGTGACGTTCGTCGCGGTGCAGGGCCAGAAGGGCATGCAGGCCGACGAAGTGCAGGTCGCCTGATCGTTCCCGAATCGTTTCACGGAAGCCCCGGGTCATTCGATCCGGGGCTTTCCTTTTTTGCGGAGGACTGCACGATGGCGAAGCCCAATTACAACTTCGAGAAGCGGCAGCGCGAGCTGGCGAAAAAGAAGAAGCAGGACGAGAAGCGCCAGAAGAAGCTGGCACGCACCGGCGGCGACGAACCCGCCGCGCCGGAACCGCAGCCGGCGGAGCCGACCACCGGAGAAACGCCGGCCGCATGACGCGCCCGGAGGGCCGCGCACTCGCGCCACCCGATGCGCAGGAGACCGCTATCCGCCACGACGCAGGTCCGCGGCGATCACGCGCGCGGCGTTGTGCCCCGGCGCACCCGTCACGCCGCCACCCGGATGCGTTCCGGCGCCGCACAGATACAGCCCCGGCAACGCACCACGGTAACCGGCCTGACCGAGCATCGGCCGCGCACTGAACAACTGGTTGAGCGACAGCGCGCCGTGGAAGATATCGCCGCCGATCAAGCCGAAGTCGCGTTCGAGGTCGAGCGGACTCTTGATCTGTCGCCCGAGCACCGATGCCGTGAATCCCGGTGCCCAGCGATCGACGGTGTCGATCATCAGGTCCGCGACTTCCTCGCGGTGATCGTCCCACGATGCCCCATTCGGCAACCGCGGCGCGACATGCTGGCAGAACAGGCTCGCGACGTGACACCCCGGCGGCGCGAGTGAATCGTCCAGCGTCGAGGGAATCAGCATTTCGACGATCGGCTCGCGCGACCAGCCATGCGCACGCGCATCGAGATACGCGCGATCCATGTAGTCGAGGCTCGGCGCGAGGATGATGCCGGCGGTCAGGTGATCGCCCGGTTCCGGCAACGCACGGAATCGCGGCAGCCCCGACAGCGCGACGTTCATGCGGAACGTGCCCGAACCGCAGCGCCAGTTCGCCATGCGTTCGCGCACCGACGCGGGAACGACGGCCGGATCGAGCAGGCGTTCGTAGAGCAGCTTCGGATTCAGGTTCGCGACCACGCTGCGCGCACGCAGCGTTTCGCCTTTTTCCGTGACCACGCCGACCGCGCGGCCGCCCTCGACGATCACCTCGCGCACGCCGCACCCGGTGCGGATCTCCGCGCCGGCCGCGACGGCCGATTTCGCCATCGCCTGCGTGATCGCGCCCATGCCGCCGATCGCATGGCCCCACGCGCCCTTGACGCCGTTCACTTCGCCGAACACGTGATGCAGCAGCACGTAGGCGCTGCCCGGCGTGTACGGGCTGGCGTAGTTGCCGACCACGCCGTCGAAACCGAACAGCGCCTTGATCGGCTCGCTCTCGAAGAAACGGTCGAGATATTCGGCGGCGGAAATCGCGAACAGGTCGAGCAGATCGGTGCGCAGCGCCGCATCCAGCCTCCTCACGCGCTTGCCGAGCCGGCCCGCGCGCAAGAGTTCCGGAAATGCCTTCAGCCAACCGCCCTCGACCAGGTTCGGCGGCGGCTCCAGCGCGAGTGCGCGCAGCTCGTCGGCGATCGCATCCAGCCGGCGTTCGTACTCGGGCAAGGTGTCGGCGTCACGCCGCGAGAACTTCGCGACTTCCTCGCGCGTGCGACCCGCGCCGGTCAGCAGGTAGCGATCGTCCGGCAGCGGCAGGAAGTTGTTCGCCTTGCGCAGCACGACGCGCAAGCCGTGGCGCTCCAGTTCCAGGTCGCGGATCACCTTCGGTTGCAGCAGCGACACCGTGTACGACGCGACCGAGTTGCGGAATCCCGGATGGAATTCCTCGGTCACCGCCGCGCCGCCGACGACATCGCGCCGCTCCAGCACCACGACCTTGCGGCCCGCCTTGGCGAGATAGGCGGCGCAGACGAGGCCGTTGTGGCCGCCGCCGATCAGGATCGCATCGTGGATGGAATCAGGCATCGTCGGATTATCCATGAT
>JGI12383J13903_1000417_pt1 | contig 32726 bp, 36 predicted proteins | sample Passage237B_FD_13903 | JGI IMG/M metagenome (IMG submission 13903)
GGCACCAGCTCGGAGCCGTCTCGCGTCTTCGCTAGGCGAGCCGGTCGCGGGCGCTCAGGGTCAGCAGCGCGAAGGCCTGCGCCTCCGCAGAGGTCCCCTGACGGTCGAAGTGCGGAGCCCCGCACACCTCCTGGACTAGACCGTTCGCGTCGACGTGCGCCAGCGCGGCGTCCATCCAGCGCTCGGCGCGCTCGGCGAACGTCTCGTCCAGCCAGCCGTCCGCCACCCCCGTGAACGCGGCATACGCGAGCATGAGGCCGGCCGTGCCGTCCACGAAGGTCGTCGGGTCGTCGAGGACGTCGTGGAAGCGCCCGTCTGGCCGCTCGAACCGCGCACACTGCTCCAGCAGATCCCGCGTCTGCGACTGCCACCGCCCGCGCATCTCGGCCGGCGTGCCGTCGCCGCCCAGGCGCAACGCCCGCGCGATGCCCGCCGCGGCCCAGCCGTTGCCCGTCGCCCACGGCACCATCCGCACCGCCTCCCCCGTCACGGTGTTGCGCCGATGCCCGTACAGGCCCGTGGCCGGGTCCCACAGGTGCTCGCGGTGCATCCGGTACTGCATGTCGGCAGGCGCGAAGTCGGCGGTCGCAACGAGCGCGGGAACCGCCATGTAGATCGAGTCGACCCACACCTCCTCGAGGCCGCGCAGATGCCACAGCACGCCGGAGTCGTCGCGCGGCGACCACCGCAGCAGCCACCAGCGCTGGCGTTCGAGCGCTTGCGCCGCCCCGGGCTCGCCCTCGCGGGCCAGCAGCGCCACCGCCTCGAGCAGCGCGCCCGAGTTCACGAGCCCGCCGTCGCCGGTCGCGCCCAGCTGTCCGTCCTCGTCCTGCCGCACCATCGCATCGCGCGCCAGTGCGCGTGCCAGGTCGAGGTCGCCCGCGTCGAGCGCGGCGTGCGACGCGACACCCTGTTCCCATGCGTGGCGCTGCATCGCCAGCAGCGCGCGCCAGATCAGCTCCCTGTCGGGACGGACCACCGCGTCACTCCTTGCCCGACAGCACCGCGACCAGGCGGGCTCCCCCTGGCCGCAGGTCCTCCCACGAGTCCAGCTCGAGCACGGCCGCGCCCGATGTCACGAGCCCGTACGCGACATCGGCGAAGGCCTCCCGATCCGAGCCGTCCCCCGCGAGCCACCGCGCGAAGCCCGATGCCGTGGGCTCGTGCGCCACGGTCGCGACCACGTCGGACTCGCCCACGACAGCGAGCGCGTCCTGGTATCCGCCGATCCCCGCGCTGTACAGCCCGGGAACGGTGTCCACGCGCTCGGCGTCGAGCGCGACGGCCATGCGCGCCCACGTCTGCTGGGCACGGGTGGCGGAGGACACGAGCACGTGCTGAGGCACGATGCCGGCCTCGGCCAAGCGCTCACCCAGCCGGGCGGCCTGACGTCGGCCGTCCAGCGTGAGGGCGCGGTCGTGGTCGCTGAGGCCCGCGCGATGCTCTTCAGCCTTCGCGTGCCTGACCACGACGAGCGTGGGCATGGCGCCTACTGCCCCATCGCGTGCACGCCGCCGTCGACGTGGATCATCTCGCCGGTGGTGGCGGGGAACCAGTCGCTCAGCAGCGCGGTGACGGCGCGCGCGGCGGGCTCGACGTTGTCGGAGTCCCAGCCGAGCGGCGCGCGCTCCGCCCACTTGCCCTCCATCTGGTCGAAGCCTGGGATGTGCTTGGCGGCCGTGGTCTTGAGCGGGCCGGCCGACACCACGTTGCAGCGGATGCCCTGCGGGCCCAGGTCGCGTGCGAGATAGCGGTTGACCGACTCGAAGGCGGCCTTGGCGACGCCCATCCAGTCGTACACGGGCCATGCGAAGCGCGCGTCGAACGTGAGGCCGACGATGGAGCCGCCCTGTCCCATGAGCGGCAGCGCCGCCTCCGCGAGGGCCTTGAGCGAGTACGCGGAGATGTGCAGCGCGGTGGCGACGTCCTCCCACTGGCCGGCCATGAAGTTGCCGCCCATGACGGTCTGCGGCGCGAAGCCGATGGAGTGGACCACGCCGTCCAGGTGCGGGACGTGCTCGCGCACCGCGTCCGCGAGGCCGGACAGCTGCTCAGGGCTCGTCACGTCGAGCTCGACGACCTGCGCCTCCACGGGAAGGCGGCGGCCCATCGCCTGCGTCACCTTGAAGGTGCGGCCGACGCCCGTGAGGACCACCGTCGCGCCCTCGGTCTGGCACAGCCGCGCCACCTCGAACGCGATCGAGCCCTCCGTGAGGACGCCCGTCACGAGGATGTTCTTGCCCTCGAGAATGCCCATGTCTCCTCCTGCGATGAATGCTGGGGACGAGCGTAGTGCTCGTCAGTGACCCATGCCGAGGCCGCCGTCGACCGGCAGCACGGCGCCCGAGATGTAGCCCGCGGCATCGGAGCCGAGGAACACATGGTGGCCTGGTACTGCTTGACGAGGTCCTCCGGGAGCTCGGCCGTCATGGCGGTGTCGATGAACCCGGGGGCGATGACGTTCGCGGTGATGCCGCGCGCCCCCACCTCGCGGGTGATCGAGCGCGCCATGCCCACGAGCGCGGCCTTGGACGAGGAGTAGTTGACCTGGCCGGGGTTGCCGAGCAGTCCCACCACGGAGCCCACCAGCACGATGCGGCCGTACTTCTCGCGCATCATCGACTGGACGGCGCGGCGCACGCAGCGGAAGGTGCCGGTCAGGTTGACGTCGATGACCTGCTCGAAGTCCTCGTCCGTCATGCGCATGAGCAGGCCGTCCTTGGTGATGCCCGCGTTCGCGATGAGGACGCGCACGCGGCCGTGCTGCTCTTCGAGCTCGTCGAACGCGCGGTTGACGGCGTCCGTGTCCGAGATGTCGGCGATCGCGCCGGTCACGCCCTCGGGGAGGTCTCCTCCCCGGTAGATCGACGAGACGGTGTCGCCGTTGGCCACGAAGGCCTCCGCGATCGCCCGCCCGATGCCCCTGTTCGCTCCAGTCACCACGACGTGTCGAGTCATGGGGGCAACGGTAGCCCAGGACGCGACGCCACACGCACGACGACGCTCGACGGCACGCGCAGGGATTGTCGTCGAGAACGTGCATGGCGGGCGCTCTCCGGCTTGGTAAGGTGTCTCGCAATCGAAAGGACCGCGCTCACCGCGCGAAAGGGAGTCCGAATGATCACCGTGGATCACGCCCGACGGGGCACCGCAGCGCGCCGGAAGCGCGCACTCGCCGCGATGGCGGGTCTGGCTCTGAGCTCGGCGCTCGTTCTCACCGGATGCGCCGCCGCCGGACCCGCAGACGGGTACATCGAGGCCTACTACGACAACGGCCTGCCCATCCGCTCGCCTCTGAAGTCGACGCTGTTCGACGAGAACGGCGAGGCGCTGTGCGAGACCCCCATCTACGAGAACCGCATCGAGACCCGCTTCCGTGCCTTCACGGACAACGGCGGCCTGATCAACGCGTTCCTGTTCGAGGTGCTCAACAACGAGCAGGATCCGGACGCGCCGCTGGGCGAGCTCGACATCCCCTCGAACCAGAACGAGGCCCAGTACCGCGAGAACCTGCGCCGCGCGCTCGGCAGCCTCGAGCGCATGTACCAGCTGACGCACCCGGTCCTGTTCGACCAGGAGCGCGGCATCACCGGACCGGACGACATGGCCCCCATCAAGGAGCAGCTGCGCCGGGATCTGCCCGCCCTCGTCAACCGGGAGGCGGCCATCACGCAGTTCATCGTCCCCGGCAACTCGTGGATCGAGACCGAGAAGGGCCGCTACGAGGTCCGCAAGGTGGGCGACGTCGAGCTGTTCATGGAGACGCTCGGCATCGTGGGCGTGCGCTACGACGGCCTCAACAACGACTACTTCTCCGCCACCAACGCCGACGGCGAATACCTCATGGTGCGCAGCCGCGAGAGCGGCGTCGTGTCGCTGTACAACGCTCGCGGCGTGGTGGACATCGAGGAGATCGAGCAGTACCAGCAGTACAACGTGCTCGCCGAGCCGGGCGTGCGCGAGTCCACCCGGGCCCGCATCACGCTGCAGAACGACGGCTGTCCGCAGCACGGGGACAGGAACTTCGCCCGCTGGTGGATCACGGACATCGACGCGGTCGCGCCCGTGGTCGAGGACCCGTGGGCCACGAACGACGACGAGGACGAGGCGGCCGACGAGACCGCCGAGGACGCGGCCGCGGAGGACGAGTCGGCCGAGTAGGCATCCCCACGCATCGCACGAGGGCCGTCACCTGCGGGTGGCGGCCCTCGTCGCTGTGGGCGCGGCTAGCATCGTGGAGTGCCCGACCCCGCCGCGACGTCCCCCCGCCCGCGCGCGTACCGGCCGCTCGCGATCTCCATCGCGACGCTCGCCGTGCTCGCGGTGGTGACGCTCGGCATCGTGGCGGGACGGTGGCAGTACGGGCGCTACGAGGCTCGCGCCGATGCCGTGCGCGCCTTCGACGCCGCCCAGGGCCTTCCCGCCGTCGTGCTTGGCACCCTCGTGTCGCCGGGCGATCCCGACGTCGGCGACCACGAGTGGCGCACCGTGAGCGTGACGGGGCAGCTCATCCCCGCCTCCCATGTCGGGCTGCGGGGTCGCACCGTGAGCTCGACGGCGGCGCTGCACCACCTCGCGTGGCTCCAGACCCCGGAGGGCATCGTGCTCGTGGACATCGGCTGGGTGCCGCGCGACGACGCCCCCGAGGTGCGCCTTCCGCTCGAGCCCGTGACGGTCACCGGCGTCCTGCGCGAGCAGGAGCCCGACGACGGCCGCCGCGGCGAGGGCGCCACGCGCATCGTCGCGGACCAGGTCGAGGCCCCGCTCGACGCAGGCCCGGCGTATCCGGGATACATCATGCTGCGCGAGCCGTGCGACGACTCGGGATGCCTGGGCACTCCCGCTCAGCCGGTGCCCCTGCCGCAGCTGAGCCTGGGCCCGCACCTGTCCTACGCCTATCAGTGGTGGCTGCTCGCTCTGCTCGCGCCGGTCGCCGCGGTGTTCCTGCTGCGCCGGGACGCCAGGCTCGAGCGCGAGGCCCGGGGCGAGGCGCCGGCGCCTGCGGACAGGCCGCGTCGGCCGTCGCGCGCCGAGCGTCGCGGGCCCAGTGACGAGGAGATCGAGGACGCGCTCTAGGCGCGCCGATGTGCGGGCGCCCCGCGCTCCGGCAGTTCCCCGCGCGTCGGCAACGTCTCGCGCTGACAGCCCCCGCGCGTCGGCGGCTCCCCGCGCGTCGCCCGCGCCCGACGCCTACGCGAGCGCGATGAGGTCGCGATAGGACTGGTTCCACAGGTCCTCTACCGCATCCGGCAGCAGCAGCACCCGCTCCGGCTCGAGGGCGTCGACCGCTCCCTCGTCGTGCGTGACGAGCACCACGGCTCCCTCGAAGGTGCGCAGGGCGCGCAGGATCTCCGCGCGCGACGCCGGGTCGAGGTTGTTCGTGGGCTCGTCGAGCAGCAGGACGTTCGCCTGGCTCACCACGAGAGCCGCGAGCGCCAGGCGCGTCTTCTCGCCGCCGGAGAGCACGCGCGCGGGCTTGAAGGCGTCGTCGCCCGCGAAGAGGAACGAGCCGAGCACCGATCGCACCTCCGCGTCCGAGAGGTCGGGCGCGGCGTGGCGCAGGTTCTCGTAGACCGTCGCGTCGAGGTCGAGCGTGTCGTGCTCCTGCGCGTAGTAGCCGAGCTTGAGCCCGTGGCCGGGCTCGACGGTGCCGGTGTCCGGCTGCTCCACGCCCGCGAGGATGCGCAGCAGCGTGGTCTTGCCCGCGCCGTTGAGGCCGAGCACGACCACGCGCGAGCCCCGGTCGATCGCGAGGTCCACGTCGGTGAACACCTCGAGCGAGCCATAGGACTTGGACAGGCCCGATGCCGCGAGCGGGGTCTTGCCGCACGGCGCCGGGGTCGGGAAGCGCAGGTGCGCGACCTTGTCGGCCTGGCGCTGTCCCTCCGTCTCCGCGAGCAGCCTCTCGGCGCGGCGAGCCATGTTCTGTGCCGCGACGGCCTTGGTGGCCTTGGCGCGCATCTTCTCCGCCTGGGCGAGCAGCGCGGCGGCCTTGCGCTCGGCGTTGTCGCGCTCGCGCTTGCGGCGGCGCTCGTCCGTCTCGCGCTGCTCCAGGTACGCGTCCCAGCGCAGGGCGTACTGGTCCAGCTCGGCGCGGTTGGCGTCCAGGTGGAAGACCTTGTTGACGGTCGCGCGCAGCAGCTCCACGTCGTGAGAGATGACGATGAGCCCCCCGGAGAAGCTCGCCAGGAAGCCCCGCAGCCACGTGATCGAGTCGGCGTCCAGGTGGTTCGTGGGCTCGTCGAGCAGCAGCGTGTCCGCGTCAGAGAAGAGGATGCGCGCGAGCTCCACGCGCCGACGCTGGCCGCCGGACAGGGTGCCGAGCGGCTGGCGCAGCACGCGGTCGTCCAGGCCCAGGTTCGCGGTGATGCGCGCCGCCTCGGCCTCGGCCGCATAGCCGCCAGCCGCCTGGAAGCGCTCCTCCAGCCGGGGGTAGCGCTCCATCGCCGCGTCGCGCGCCGTCTCGTCGTCGCCCGCCATGGCCAGCTCCGCCTCGCGCAGACGACGCGTCAGCGTGCCCAGGTCGCGGGCGTCGAGGATGCGCTCGATGGCGAGCTGCTCGAGGTCGCCCGTGCGCGGGTCCTGCGGCAGGTAGCCCACGGAGCCGCGGTGCGACACCGTGCCCGACGTGGGCTGCCCCTCCCCCGCCAGGATGCGGGTGAGAGTGGTCTTGCCGGCGCCGTTGCGACCCACGAGGCCCACCTTGTCGCCCGGGCCGACGCTGAACGTCGCAGGGTGGAGCAGCACGCGCGCGCCGATGCGCACCTCAAGGCCGGTTGCGACGATCACTCTGACTCCAGGCGCGCGAACGCGCGCGATCTTGTGGCGGACCCACAAACGTGCGGACTTCGGCGGCCTTCGAGATGACGCCGAGATGTGGGGGCGGTACGGTGTCCGCCGACCAATTATCGCAAAGGGGGAGGCCATGGATCTGCGCAAGCCTTTCAGCGCCACCAACATCGCCCTGGTGGCCGTCTTCGCGGGTCTGATCGCCGCCTCCACCATCTGGCCCGGTTTTCAGCTCGCCGCCGGAGTGCCCATCACGCTGCAGACCTTCGCCGTGCTCCTCGCGGGGGCCGTGCTGGGCCCGTGGCGCGGGGCAGCCGCCGTGATCGTCTATCTCGCCCTGGGCACCGCCGGCCTGCCCATCTTCTCCGGGCATCGAGCGGGTCCGGCCATGTTCGTGGGACCCACCGGCGGCTTCCTCATCGGCTTCGTCTTCGCGGCCTTCGTCACCGGATGGATGGTCCGCTCGCTCCACCGCCGTCGCATGCTGAGCCCGTCGGGCGTGGTCGGCGCGTGCGCCGTGGGCTCTTTGCTGGTGCTCAACGTCATCGGCTACACCTTCATGGGCGTGCGTGCGGGGATGCTTCCCGCCGATGTCCTCGCGACCGCCGTGCCGTTCCTGCCAGGGGACATCATCAAGCTCTTCCTCGCCGCGTCGGTGGCCTACGCCGTGCACCGCGCCTACCCCCAGATCCTCGCCGACCAGCGCGCCTCCGGCTCCGCCGATGCCCCGCAGGACGGGGCGGACGAGGCGCTCTCCGAGACCGCCTAGCCTGGTAGCCATGATCCGATTCCAGGACGCGACCGTCGTCGCGCCCGATTCCGGCGCGACGATCCTGCATCCCACGACGCTCGACCTGAACGAGCGGCGCATCGCGATCCTCGGCGCCAACGGCTCCGGCAAGTCCACGCTCGCGCGCCTCGTCAACGGCCTCGCCCTTCCCGTGTCCGGATCCGTCACGGTGGACGGCCTCGACACCCGCAAGCACGGCGCCCTGGTGCGACGCAAGGTGGGGTTCCTCTTCACCGACCCGTCCGCGCAGCTCATCATGCCCACCGCTTTCGAGGACGTGGAGCTGTCTTTGCGCCGCATCATCGGCGACCGGGACGAGCGCGCGGAGGCCGCGCTCGCCGCGCTCGAGGAGATCGGGCTGCGCGACAAGGCCGACGTGTCCGTCAACGCCCTGTCCGGCGGCCAGCGCCAGCTCCTCGCGCTCGCCGGGGTGCTCGCGACGACCCCCAGCATCGTCGTGGCGGACGAGCCCACCACGCTCCTGGACCTGCGGTGGAAGGCGCGCGTGGGCGCGCTGCTGCACGCCCTGCCCATCCAGGTCATCGAGGTCACGCACGACCTCGACGCCGCCACGCGAGCCGAGCGGGCGCTCGTGGTCGACGAGGGCGCCGTGGTGTTCGACGGCGACCCCATCGAGGCGGTGTCGTTCTACCGCGAGCTCATGTTCCAGCGGTCCGTGGGAGAGCTCGCGTGAATCCCGTCGTCGGGTCCTACCGGGAGCGCAACACTCCCATGCACCGGCTGCCGGCGTGGGTCAAGCTCCCGCTGCTGGGCGGGTGGACGGTCGTGTCCATCATCGTCACCGATCCCGTGTCCGCCGTGGGCATGGCCGTCGCGGCGATCCTCGTGCTCCTGAGCATCCTGCCGCCCCTGCGGCCCACCGTGCGCGCCATGCTCGGCCTGTCCGTCGTCGCGGTGATCGCCGGCGCGTACGCGGCCTGGCGCATCGACCTGAGCGAGGCGATCGACACCACGGCCGACTTCATCGGCCTGTTCGCCCTGTCGCTCGCCATCACCGGCTCCACCCGGATGGGCGACATGCTCGACCTCTTCACGCGCATGGCGCGGCCGTTCAGGCGCGTCGTCCCGCCCGCCATCCCCGGGCTCATGTTCTCCATCGTGGTGCGCGTCATCCCCGAGGTCGCCCAGATCCTCGCCCAGTCGCGCGAGGCGCTCAAGGCTCGCGGCATCGAGCGCAGCCTGCGCGGCACCGTGACGCCCACGGCGATCCGCACGGTGGGCTTCGCTCTCGACCTGGGCCAGGCGCTGCACGCGCGCGGCATCGCCGACGACGCCGTCCCGGAGCGGGGCCGCCGCAAGCAGGCCCTCGCGAGGTAGGTTTCTCTCAGGAGGCGACATGTCGTTCAACGAGGGCACGCGGCTGGATCCGAGCCGCATCCAGCGTCGTGGGCCGGGAGGTGCGCGCGGAGGCGTCGCGATCGGCGGCGGCATCGGCGGCCTGCTGATCGTCCTGCTGTTCATGCTCCTGGGCATCGACCCCTCGACCGTGGGCCTCGACCCGGGCTCGAGCGGCGGCGGCGGCGCCGGCTCCGCGCAGGACGCCGAGCTGCAGGAGGACTTCGCGACGCGCTGTGCCACGGGCGCCTCGGCCAACGAGCACGCCGACTGCCGCGTCCTCGCGACCATCGAGTCCCTCGACGCGTTCTGGGTGGACGCGTTGCCGGCCGCGGGGTTCAGGCATCGGCTCCCGGCCGTCGTCGTCTTCGATCAGGCGACGTCGAGCGGCTGCGGCCAGGCGTCGTCGGCCACGGGCCCGTTCTACTGTCCCCTCGACCAGTCGATGTACATCGACACGGGCTTCTTCACGCAGCTGGCCGCGTTCGGCTACGAGCAGGGCAACCTTGCCGAGGCGTACGTGGTGGCGCACGAGTACGGCCACCACATCCAGAACGAGATGGGCATCTTCGACATCGCCGACCGCTCCCAGACCGGTCCCGACTCCGACACCGTCCGGGTCGAGCTCATGGCGGACTGCCTCGCGGGCGTGTGGGTGGGCCACGCCGCGTCCGTGCCGGACCCCGACACGGGGGTGCCGTTCCTGCAGCCCATCACCGAGGAGCAGCTGCAGAACGCCATCGCGGCGGCTGAGTCCGTGGGCGACGACCGCATCCAGCAGGTCACGAGCGGCAACGTCAGCCCGCACTCGTTCACCCACGGCACGTCGCAGCAGCGCCGGGACGCGTTCGTGACGGGCTACAACGCGGGCACCGTGGCCGCGTGCGACATGTTCGGGGTCGTGGGCCGCTAGGCGTCGAGCATCGCCTCGAGGGTGCGCGTGGTGCGCCAGTTGCGGATCGTCATGTCCTTGTACTCCGGCATCTCGAGCACCCGATTGAGCTGACTGGCCGTGCGGCGCGCCTCGAGCCGGCGGAAGTACAGCGCGCGCGACCCGCTCCACGCCTCGTCCACGCCCTCGCGGCGCCTCACGCGCGGCAGCACCTCGGCGGGGACGATGCCGGGGCGGAAGAAGATCACGTCGCAGCGGTAGGCGGCATCGTCTCCTCCGAAGTCCGCGGGGGCCTCCGCGACGACGGCGCGCAGGGCATCGGCGGAGAGGGTGACCACCACGGTCTCGACGGAGAAGTGCTCGCGCAGGGCGGCCTCGACGGCCTCGTTGACGGCCTCCTCGGCGCGGCCCGGCGCGCCCAGCAGGATGTTGCCGGACTGGATGTAGGTGCGCACATCGGCGAAGCCTTGCGCCGTGAGCACCTCGCGCAGGCGGGCCATGGGCACGGGGTTCTTTCCCCCGACGTTGATGCCGCGGACGAGCGCGACGTGCGTCGCGGTCATGCTCCGATCAGCGCTCCCCTCCCGCGCATCGGCCCCTGGCTCCCCGCCCTGGGCCTAGACGTTGAAGCCCAGCGCGCGCAACTGCTCGCGGCCCTCGTCGGTGATCTTGTCCGGGCCCCACGGCGGCATCCACACCCAGTTGATGCGGAAGCCGTCGACGATGCCGTGCAGCGCCTGCGCGGCCTGGTCCTCGATCACGTCGGTCAGCGGGCACGCCGCGGACGTGAGGGTCATGTCGATGATCGCGTGCTGGTTCTCGTCGAGGAGCACGCCGTACACGAGGCCCAGGTCGACGACGTTGATGCCGAGCTCGGGGTCGATGACGTCGCGGAGGGCCTCCTCGACGTCGGCGGCGGTGGCGACCTTGTCAGCCATGATCTGCTCCTCTCGCCTGCGCGACCGAATCGCGCAGGGCCATCCAGCCCAGCAGCGCGCACTTGATACGCGCAGGATACTTCCCCACTCCGGTGAACGCCGTCGCATCGCCGAGGAGGTCCTCGCGCTCCTCGTCCAGCGGCTCGCCCTTGTTGTGCATGAGCGCCTTGAAGGCCTCGAAGAGCTCGTCGACGCGCTCCACGCTCTCCCCCACGACCAGGTCGTTGAGGACCGACACGGAGGCCTGGGAGATCGAGCAGCCCTGCCCCTCCCACGCGAGGTCGGCGACGGTGTCGCCGTCCAGGCCGATGCGCAGGGTCACCTCGTCGCCGCAGGTCGTGTTGACCTGGTGCGACTCGCCCACGGCGGCCGAGGCGAGGTCGCGCAGGCCGCGGCCGTGCGCCTCTCGCGAGTGGTCGAGGATGACCTGCTGGTACATCCGTTCGAGGTCGCTCATGCCGTGACTCCGAAGAACTCGATGACGCGCTCGAGGCCCGCGATGAACGCGTCGACGTCGGCGTCGGTGGTGTAGACGTGGGCGCTCGCGCGAGACGAGCCCGTGACGCCGAAGTGCCGGTGCAGCGGCTGGGCGCAGTGGTGCCCCACACGCACCGCGATGCCCGCGTCGTCCAGGACCTGGCCCACGTCGTGCGGGTGGACGCCGTCGACGGAGAAGGCAGCGAGGCCGAGGACACCGTGCGGGGCGTCCACGGGGCCCAGGAGGCGGACGCCGTCGAGCTCGGCGACGGCCTGGCGCATGCGCTGGCCGAGCGCGCGCTCGTGCGCGAACACCTCGCCCATCCCCAGCTCGCTCAGGTAGCGCGCCGCCGCACCCAGGCCGATCGCCTGCGCGACGGGCTGCGAGCCCGCCTCGAAGCGCGTGGGCGCCGGGTGCCACGTGGTCTGCTCGAGCGTCACGGTCTGGACCGTGCCTCCGCCGAAGATCGATGGCGGCAGCGCGTCGAGCAGCTCCGCACGTCCCCACAGGGCGCCGATGCCGGTGGGACCGAGCATCTTGTGCCCAGAGAACGCCGCGAAGTCCACTCCCAGCACGGAGAAGTCGACAGGCATGTGAGGGACGGACTGGCAGGCGTCGAGCACGGTGAGCGCGCCGACCTCGCGGGCGCGCGCCACGAACGCCGCGACGTCGTTGACGACGCCCGTCACGTTGCTCGCGTGGCCGAACGCCAGCACGCGCGTCGAGTCGTCCACGACGGTGTCGAGCTGCTCGAGGCGCGGCACGCCGTCCGCGTCGACCTCGATCCACTTGAGGGTCGCGCCGGTGCGGACGGCGAGCTGCTGCCACGGGACGATGTTCGCGTGGTGCTCGGCCTGGGTGATGACGATCGAGTCGCCGGGCTTCAGTGCGAAGCGTGCGGCCTCGCTGCCGCCGATGCCCGCCGACGCGTTCCCGATGCCGTTGGCGACGAGGTTCAGCGCGGCGGTGGCGTTGCCGGTCCACACGATCTCGCGGGGCTCGCGAGCGCCCACGAAGCGCGCCACGGCATCCCTGGCGCCCTCGAAGGCCTCGGTCGCCTCCTCCGCGAGGAGGTGCGCGCCGCGCTGGACGGCGCCGTTGTGGAGGGTCTCGAACTCGTCGACCGCGTTGAGGACGACATGCGGGCGCTGCGAGGTCGCCGCCGAGTCCAGGTAGACGAGCTCGCGCCCGCCGCGCACCCGGCGCTTCAGCAGCGGGAAGTCCCCGCGCACGTCACGCATGCCGTTCCCCTTCGCGTCGAACAGGTTGACGGGCTCAGGAGCCCACGAGGAAGCGGTCGTAGCCCTCGGCCTCGAGACGCTCGGCGAGCTCCGGACCGCCCTCCTCCGCGACCCTGCCGGCCACGAAGACGTGGACGAAGTCGGGCTTGATGTACTGCAGGATCCGCGTGTAGTGCGTGATCAGCAGGACGCCCGCGTCCGTCTGCTCCTTGGCGCGGTTGACGCCCTCGGAGACGATGCGCAGCGCGTCGACGTCGAGACCCGAGTCGGTCTCGTCGAGGATCGCGAAGCGCGGCTTGAGCAGCTCCATCTGCAGGATCTCGTGGCGCTTCTTCTCACCGCCGGAGAAGCCCTCGTTGACGCCGCGCTCGCCGAACGCGGGGTCGATGCGGAGGTTGTCCATGGCGGTGCGCACGTCCTTGACCCACTCGCGCAGCTTGGGGGCCTCGCCGTCGATCGCGGTCTTGGCGGTGCGCAGGAAGTTGGACACGGACACGCCGGGGACCTCGACGGGGTACTGCATTGCGAGGAACAGGCCCGCCTTGGCGCGTTCGTCCACGCTCATCTCGAGGATCTCCTCGCCGTCGAGCAGCACCGAGCCCTCGGTGACCTCGTACTTGGGGTGGCCCGCGAGCGAGTACGCGAGGGTGGACTTGCCGGAGCCGTTCGGGCCCATGATGGCGTGGGTCTCGCCGGAGTTGATGGTGAGGTCGACACCGCGCAGGATCTGCTTGGTGCCCTCCGGGGTCTCCACGGACACGTGGAGGTTCTTGATCTCGAGGGTGCTCATGCGTTGGTCTCCTTCAGGGACGGCTTGGGGTTGTCCACGTCGACGAGCACGCGCTCACCATCGATGCGGACCGGGTAGGTCTTGACGGGGAAGATGGCCGGCAGGTCCTCGGGCTCGCCGGTGCGGACGTCGAAGCGGCTGCCGTGCGCCCAGCACTCGACGAAGCATCCGCTCACCTCGCCCTCGGACAGGGACACCTCCCCGTGGGTGCACAGGTCGTCGATCGCGTAGAACTCGCCGTCGTCGGTGCGGACGATCGCGACGGGGATCTCTGAGCCGTTCGCCAGCGTCAGCTCGGCGAGCATCGCCGAGCCAGGCTCGAGGTCGGTCGTCAGGCACGCGAGCTGGTCAGCCACGAGCGCCCTCCAGCTCGTCGACGCCTTCGAGCTCGAGCTCGATCGCCTTCATGAGGCTCTCCTCCACCGCGGGGACGCCGATCTCGCGGATGACGTCGGCGAAGAAGCCGCGCACCACGAGGCGACGCGCCTGGTCCTCGGAGATGCCGCGCGAGCGCAGGTAGAACATCTGCTCCTCGTCGAAGCGACCGGTGGCCGAGGCGTGGCCCGCGCCCTCGATCTCGCCCGTCTCGATCTCCAGGTTGGGCACCGAGTCGGCGCGAGCGCCGTCGGTGAGGACGAGGTTGCGGTTGAGCTCATAGGTGTCGGTGCCCTCGGCCGCCGCGCGGATGAGCACGTCGCCGATCCACACGGTGCGGGCGGTCGCGCCGGCGAGCGCGCCCTTGTAGGTGACGCGGGACGTGCACTTGGGCACGGCGTGGTCCACGAAGAGCTGGTGCTCCTGGTGCTGGCCGGAGTCGGCGAAGTACACGCCGAAGAGGTCGACGGAGGAGCCCTCGCCCGCGAACGCGGCCGAGGTGTTGAGGCGCACGATCTTGCCGCCGAGCGTCACGACCGAGCCGCGCAGGCGGGCGTCACGACCCAGGCGGGCGACGACCTCGCCGGCGTGGATCGCATCGGCGTCCCACTGCTGCACGAGCACGAGGTTGAGGCTCGCCTCGTCGGCGACGTCGACGGACACGAACTCGGAGTACGTCGCGGCGCCCTGGCGCTCGATGACGACGGTCGCCTCGGCGCCCTTGCCGACCTCCACGAGGAGGTGGCCGCGGACGTCCTCGCCTGCGCCCGTGAGGGTGATCGTGACAGGCTCGGACACGACGGTGCCGGGGGCGACGGTGAGGGCCATCGCTCCCCCGCTGAGCGCTACCGCGACGGCCGACGCCCGGTCGCCGGGAGCGCGCACGGAGCGCGCCTTGGCCTCGTCGGCGGACACCTCGACGAGGCTCACGCCCGCCGGAAGCTCCGACGTCTCCCAGGCCAGGTGGCCCTGGCCGCCCTCGAGGGCGAACAGCGGCTTGAGCTCGCGCACCGGCGAGAAGCGCCAGTTCTCCTCGCGGCCCGTGGGCACGCCGAACGCCTCGGCGTCGAACGTCGTGAGGCGGTCGGCGCGGGAGATGTCGGGCGCGGAGCCCGGGCCGTGCCCGTGGGCTCCGGCGAGGGTCGCGCGCGAGTGGTCAGTGGTGGTGGGGGTGGTCAACCGACGGATCCTTCCATCTGCAGCTCGATGAGGCGGTTCAGCTCGAGGGCGTACTCCATGGGCAGCTCGCGCGCGATCGGCTCGACGAAGCCGCGCACGATCATGGCCATGGCCTCCGACTCCTCGATGCCGCGGGACATGAGGTAGAACAGCTGGTCCTCGCTCACGCGCGAGACCGTGGCCTCGTGCCCCATGTGCACGTCGTCCTCGCGCACGTCCACGTAGGGGTACGTGTCGGAGCGGGAGATCTGGTCGACGAGGAGCGCGTCGCACAGCACGTTGGACTTGGAGCCCTTCGCGCCCTCGAGCACCTGGACGAGGCCGCGGTACGACGTGCGACCGCCGCCGCGAGCGACGGACTTGGACACGATCGAGCTCGACGTGTTGGGCGCGGCGTGGACCATCTTGGCGCCGGCGTCCTGGTGCTGGCCCTCGCCCGCGAAGGCGATGGACAGCGTCTCGCCCTTGGCGTGCTCGCCCAGGAGGAAGACGGCCGGGTACTTCATGGTGACCTTGGAGCCGATGTTGCCGTCGATCCACTCCATGGTCGCGCCCTCGGCGGCCGTGGCGCGCTTGGTCACGAGGTTGTACACGTTGTTCGACCAGTTCTGGATAGTCGTGTAGCGCACGCGGGCGTTCTTCTTGACGATGATCTCGACCACGGCGGAGTGCAGCGAGTCGGAGGAGTACACCGGCGCGGTGCAGCCCTCGACGTAGTGCACGTAGGAGCCCTCGTCGGCGATGATCAGCGTGCGCTCGAACTGGCCCATGTTCTCCGTGTTGATGCGGAAGTAGGCCTGCAGCGGGATCTCGACGTGCACGCCCGGCGGGACGTAGACGAAGGAGCCGCCGGACCACACGGCCGTGTTGAGCGCGGCGAACTTGTTGTCGCCCGGCGGGATCACGGAGCCGAAGTACTCCTGGAAGATCTCGGGGTGCTCGCGCAGGCCGGTGTCGGTGTCGAGGAAGATGACGCCCTGCTTCTCCAGGTCCTCGCGGATCTGGTGGTACACGACCTCCGACTCGTACTGCGCGGCCACGCCCGCGACGAGGCGCTGCTTCTCGGCCTCCGGGATGCCCAGGCGGTCGTACGTGTTGCGGATGTCCTCCGGCAGCTCCTCCCAGCTGGTCGCCTGCTTCTCGGTGGAGCGGACGAAGTACTTGATGTTGTCGAAGTCGATGCCGGTGAGGTCGGCACCCCACGTCGGCATGGGCTTCTTCTCGAACAGGCTCAGGCCCTTGAGGCGCATCTCGAGCATCCACTCGGGCTCGTTCTTCAGGGCGGAGATGTTGCGCACGACCTCCTCAGACAGGCCGCGGGGCGCAGTCGCGCCGGCACGGTCGGGGTCGTGCCAGCCGAACTGGTAGTTGCCGATGGAGGCGATCGTCTCGTCCTGGGTCATCGGCTGGGTCTCGGTGGTCATCGGGATCCTTCCTGGATGGACAGCGGAATGGTCGTGGTGCACACGTGTGCGCCACGCGCAAGCGTGGACAGGCGCTGGACGTGGACGTCGAGCACCTTGGAGAAGGCGCGGGTCTCGGCGTCGCACCACTCGGGCGCAGCCTCCGCGATGGACTGCACCGGGCAGTGCCCTTGGCACAGCTGCAGGGTGAGGCCGCCGGGACCGGGACGCACCGAGGTGGCGTAGCCCTGCTCGGCGAGCGCATCCGCAAGAGCGTGAACCCGCTCGGGCAGCGGCGCATTCCTGTCGACGGCCGATGCGAGGGTCGCCTCGATGCGGGCCTCATGCTGGGCGACGAAGTCGCCGAGCGCGCCGGTGGCGCGCATGAAGGCGATCGCGTCGACCGCGACGTCGGAGTACGCGCTCGCGAGGGCGCGCTGGCCCTCCTTCGTCGTGACGAAGGAGCGAGCGGGGCGGCCCCGACCGCGCTCGAAACGGCCGGGCCGCTCGTGGTCGGCGATGAGGCCGTCGGCGAGCAGCGCGGTGAGGTGGCGGCGGACGGCCGCAGGCGTGACGCCCAGGCCCTCCGCCAGATCCGCCGCAGTGATGGGTCCGGAGGAGGCGACAAGGCTCAGCACGCGTTCGCGCGTCGTGTCCTGTGCCATGGGAAGCCTTCCGATGCCGAGACGGGGGTCTGATTCACACACGGGGGTCTGATTTACACAACAGTCTCGTGCGCAAAAAGGTTCCCCGCAAGGAAGGCGAGCCTTACTCGCGCGCGAGGGAAGGGACCAAGGTCCCGGCGCCCGGGACGTAGACTGCCGTCGTGCCCGCCCCCGCATCCTCGAGCGTCCGCTCGCGCCTGTCTCGCGCCGCCGACCGCATCGGCACCTGGGGCCGTCCGCTGACCCTCGCGAACATCCTGGTCCAGGCCGCGATCATCGTCACGGGCGGTGCGGTGAGGCTCACCGGCTCGGGACTCGGATGCTCCACGTGGCCGCAGTGCGAACCGGGCCGCTTCACCCCCGAGTTCACGCCGGAGACCTCGTACCACGCGTTCGTGGAGTTCGGCAACCGCCTCATCACCTTCGTGCTGCTCATCGTGGCGACGCTCCTCGCGATCGCCGTGTGGCGCACGCGCCGTGACCTCCTGTGGTGGGGCCTGGCGCCGCTCATCGGCGTCGTGGTCCAGGCCGTCGTGGGCGGCATCACGGTCCTCGTGGACCTCCACCCCGCCGTCGTCGCGCCTCACCTGCTGCTGTCGACGCTCCTCGTGTGGCTCGCCGTCCAGCTCGCGCTGCGCTACCGCGATGCTCCGCGGCGAGACGGCCGATGCATCCGCACTCCCCTGCGCGTGCTCAACGTGCTGACGGTCGCGGTGGTGATCCTGGGCGCCCTCACGACCGGCGCGGGACCGCACTCGGGCGACGCGGAGGCCACCGAGCGCCTGGCTCTCGACCCGGCGTTCATCGCGCGCATCCACGCCTTCTCCGTGTGGGCCTTCTGCGCGGTGCTGCTGCTCATCATCTGGCGAGTGCGCAAGGACGTGTCGGTCGGCGTCGCCCAGGGCACGGCCAAGGACCACGTGCGGCCGGCGTGGATCGTGCTGGCCGCCGTGACGCTCGCCCAGGGAGCGATCGGCTACGTCCAGTACTTCACCGGCCTGCCGATCCTCCTCGTGGGCATCCACCTCGCCGGCGCGGCCACGCTCGTCGCCGCCCAGTCGGCGGCGTACTACCTGCTGCGACGCGCCAAGCCCGCCGCCGCGTAGCCCGCGCCCTGGCGCGCGGGTCACGGATCGATAACGGTTCGCCGCCGGCGCGCACGGCACGCCGGTGCTCGCCACCATGGAGCCATGAAGCCGCTCACTCTCACCATCGGCATCCTGGCCGCCGTCGCGCTCGCAGGATGCGCGGGCTCGGCGAGCGCGCCCGCGTCGTCACCGGAGGTCACCATGTCCGCGCCATCCTCCACCCCCGCGCCATCCTCCACCCCCGCGCCGTCTGCCGACCCGACGGCCTTCGTCGTCACGAGCCCCGACTTCGTCGACGGCGGCGAGCTCGACGAGAAGTTCACCGCCGACGCGTTCGGCGGCCAGTGCGTCGGCGACAACATCAGCCCGGCCCTCGAATGGCGCAACACCCCGGAGGGCACGGTGACGTTCGCGATCGCCATGACGGACGAGTCCGCAAACGGCTGGGTGCACTGGCTCCACGCCGACATCCCCGCATCCGTCACGAGCGTCGCCCAGGGTGCGAGCGGCGACCTGCCCGGCGTCGCCGGGCGCGACCAGGCGAAGGGACTGCCCCAGTACTTCGGCCCCTGCCCACCCGGACCGGACCACCGCTACGTGTTCACCGTGTACGCCCTCGACGCGGAGCTCGGACTCGAGGAGGGCTTCTCCGGCACCGACCTCGTCATCGCCATGAAGGACCACGTCCTGGCCGCAGCCGCCATCACCGGCGTGCGCTCCGGTCCCGCGTAGGCAGCCGCAACGAGCGTCAATACCCGGCGCACTCCTGCTCGGCCGTCGCGATCGAGCAGGTCATGCCCACGGAGGCGCGCCCAAGGTACAGGCGCACGTCGGCATCGCCCAAGGCGTCCAGCACGCCGATGCGCAGGGCCGCGACGTCGTAGCGCCCGTCGGGCAGGCCCGCCCAGTCGGCGGGCTCGGCGTCGCCGGTCGACGGGTCGTTCTGAGCGTTGACCGTCACGGCGACGATGCCGTCGAGGAACAGCGCGGAGTACACGTCCGCGACGACCTCTACGAGGGGATCGACCGCCAGGTCGAGCTCGCTCAGGGTCGCCGAGACGGCCGGAAGCGCGCCGCGGATGATCCCCGCCAAGACGGGTCCGATGAGTCCCGTCGCGCCGTTCACGAGGCCGGAAAGGACCAGGCCGCCCGTGGCGTTGATGCCGTCGCCGGCCTCGAGCTCGTCGAGCGACGCGTCGATGGCGATGTTGACGGTCGGCGACAGGATGACGGAGACCACGAGCTGCGCCTCGATGCGCAGGCCGTCGAGCGCGGCCTGCACCGCGTCGTCCACGGCGTCCACCCAGTCCGCGAGCACCTCGGTGAGCGCTTCGGAGAGCTCCTCGACCACCGCGGGGTCGTCGAGGATGTTCGTGTTGGGGTCCAGGCCGTTGAGTCCGTTGCCGTACTCGTCGGGGTACGCGCGGGCAAGGAGCGCCGCAGTGTCGATGCGGATGGTGCCCTCGCCGAAGTTCACGGCGACGGCGCCCGCCTCGTCGGAGCGGGTCGCGGTGGCCAGGTCGGACACGGCCGTCAGGTCGATGGTCGCGCCGGTGATCTCGGACTGAGACGTGGAGACGACGCCGAGGTCCACGACTCCCAAGAGGCCCGTGAGCAGCTCGCTCGCCACTCCGCCGTTGCCGACGAGCCCNGCCACGGCGCCGTTGAGCGTCGTGACGAGCCCCGAGACCGTCTGCGACAGCGTCCCCACCGTGGGCGAGTCGATCTCCGTCACGAGGCCTGCGGCGAGATACTCGCGATCGAGGACGTCCTCGATGTCTGCGCCCCACATGTAGTCGCATCCGTCGAGGCTCGCGCGCCCCGCGACCGCGCCGATCTCCAGGCTGACGTCGGCCACGCCGGAGAGAACCGTCCCCAGGTCGTAGCCCAGCGAGTCCAGCAGACTCGACAGGCGCAGTGTCCCCAGCTGCGGGTAGCCGCCGCCCGGCTTCACGGAGATCGCACCGGTGCCGTCCACAAAGCCCGCGCCTGCGGAGGACAGCCCCGTCGACTGCGCCTGGCCGTACTGACCGAGCACGCCCGTGCTGTTGTCGAGCGGCAGCTGCAGGACCTCCGTCAAGTCGAGCTCCAGTGCCTGCAGCACCACCACGTTGAGCGGGTTCGAGTAGCCGTCCTCGCCCGAGTCCGTCGCCGTCCCCGGGCTGACCTGGGCGCGGCTGCCGTCGTTCGTGGTCTCCACGCCCGTCACCTGAGCGAGCGTGTCCAGGTCGATGCCGAGCGCCGATCCGCTGAGGACCCGCCCGTTGCCCCGCGTGGCGTAGGCGCCGTCCGGTGCCGCGCAGTCCACCGTCCGCATCCCCGCCTGTCCGTCCGGGTCCCCGGCATGCACCCACTCGTTCGAGACCCATGCGGCGTCGGTGACGCTCGACCACGTCACGGCGACCACCACGGCGGTGAACGCCGCGACGCCTGCCGCGGCGATGCGGCCGCGGACGGTGCGCGAGAGGCTCGTCATGCCTTCACCGCCTCGGGGTCCATGGCGCGACGCCGCACCGTGATGCTCACGCCCAGCGCGAGGAGCCCGAGCGCGAGCCAGGTCACGGCGGCGACGTCGGCGCCCGTGCTGCCCAGCTGGTCCGGCCCCGGCGGGTTGGCGGCGGGCTCCTCTCCGCCTTCGGCGTGCAGGCCGATGCCGATGCCTGCCACGGTGCCGCGCACCTCGTCGGCCGCCGCATCGGGCGACAGGAAGAGCGACACGAGCAGCTCCTGAGGCACCCCTGCCTCGATGTCGGGAAGCGGGACGAGGCCGAAGCCGTCGGCGAGGACGTCGGCAAGGCTCTGGCGCGCGATCACCAACACGGGGCCGCTGGGGCACACCGGCGCAGCCGCGTTCGGGAGCGACAGGTCTGAGCCCGGGATGAACGGCTCGTCGCACGTGGTGACGGCGATCTCCATCTGGGCGGCGTCGACCATCGTCCCGGTGCCGTCGACCTCGAGCTGCAGGCTTCCCGTCTCCCCGTCCTCGAGCGCCGCCTCGACGAGCCAGTGGACGGCGTCTCCGGGCCCCAGGTTCGACCACGCGGGGTTTCCTGGGTCGGAGCGCAGCACGATGTAGCCGGGCAGGCCCACCTCTGCGACAGCCTCGTACGCCGCGTAGGCACGGCTCGCCACCGCGAGCACGCCCGTCGCGACGACGAGCGCGGAGAGCCCGACCATGAGGTTGGCTCCCGCCCTGCGCAGCGCTGCCCGATGCACCGGTGCCTCCTATCGCGCTCGCGGCGCGACGTGTCGCGCGGGAAGTCGCACCGGACGCGGACGCGCCGGTGCCGTGTCGCCCTGAGGCCACAGCGCCCACATCACGAGTGCCCCGAGGAGGAGCGTGAGCGTGGCCATGCCCAAGGGCGAGCGGACCGTCTCGAGGACCGCCCCCGCGTGCGGCACCGAGGCGACCACACGGCGCGCCTCGGTGACCACGTAGGGTCGACGATCGACGGTCAGGTTGGCGTCCCCCTTGAGCACGAGCTGACGTGCCTGGGCGGGCGCCGCGGGGTCTGACGGGTCAGACACCGACACGACACGGTGCGTCACCGGCCGTCCGTTGTCCGTGCGCGGGACGGTCACGACGTCTCCCTGCCGGATCTCGGCAGCCGTCACGGGAAGCGAGACCGCCAACGCGCCCTGCGGCATCGTCGGCGACATCGACCCCGTGCGGAAGGTCACGAGCGTGGCGCCCGTGACCTGGGAGAACACGAGCCAGCCCACGACGGCGACGGCCGTGAGCACGGCGGCCGCAGTGGCCGCCGTGCCCACGATCCTGCCGAGGATCCCGGCCAGATGACGCGACATGCCTCGCCGACCTCCGAGATCAGTCAGAGAGTCCGGCGAACTCCCACGCCGGCGCGATCGAGCGGCCCTGGAGGTCGTTCGATGCCGTGGCGGGGAGCGTCAGCTTGAAGCAGTAGTGCTGCGGCGCACCCGGCGTGAGCTCGTCAGCACCGGCCGGCAGCAGCTGCGTCGCACCCGCGACCGTGCCGAGAGGGGCGCCGTCAAGCCCGGCGATGGGGTCGTTCCAGTCGTCCTCCTCGGCCGCGTTGCACGCGGGAGGAACGGCGTCCGACGACGTGTACACGGTGACCTCGATGGCGTCCCACAGGGCGTTGTCGGGGTCGTTGCCGATCGGGTTCGAGTCGCCGTCCAGCGCGGGCACCGCACCCTGCAGCACCACCGTGCCGGCCTCGGATCCGGCGATGGTGCGCAGGGACACGGGGGCGTAGATGGAGTCGCCGGGACTCAGGTTCAGAGCCCCCGCGGTGAAGACGAGCGCCTGACCCGGGTTGGCATGGAAGTCCGCCCAGCCGTCCGGGTCCGTGATGTCGATGTTCTGCTGGAACTGGAACGTGCTGGTGGCGACGCCGCCGTCGCCTCCGTCCGTGCCTCCCCAGACCCACTCGCTGTCGTTTCAGGACGCGAGGGTGTACGTGGCGCCGAGTGCAAGGACTGCCACTCCCGCCGAGATCGCTGCCGCCTTGCGGGCGCCGCGCTGTTGAGCCATGTCGCTTTCCTCCTGCCAGAAGTGCGGCGGCCCACGGACCCTCGACCATCTGACCCACGCGCCGTCGCGTGACTGTCCGCGCACGGCAATGCGCGGTCACTACGAATATGCACGCACGATTTGTGGGAATTCCACACGAAGGGCGCGCGCGTCAGGCTTGCGAGCCGAGTGTGGTGGTCGCAACACTCCGCAAAGTCCCTGGTAAAACAGCCAACGCCCCGCAGGCCTCGGCAAACGGAGCCCTTCGGACGGGGATTGTGGTTTCGGACACACACACCACTTTTCGACGTCTGTGGGACCGGCGACACGGCTCTGCGACGCTCGCGGCGACGGCTCAGGCCCCGCGCGCCCCGCCACGAGTCCCCGTGAAGCCCGTCAGCGGACAGCGCCGACGCTCCATCGTGCGCCGGCTCACCCCGGCACGGCCGCCATGTCAGGGAGTCCGCGCCTCCCAGGGCGCATCGGCGGGGCGCAAAGTCGCTCCTCCCGAGCGGCGGGCGGCATCGAGCGCGTAGGCGCCCACGGTGAGCGTCGGGCCGCACACTCGACCTGCGGCGAGGGCGTCGAGGACGTCCTCGAGCGCGACCCACTCGCCGTCCATCTCCGCCTCCTCGGCCTCGCGCTGGAAGCGCTCCTCCTCAGGAACGGGCGAGACGTCGCGGGCGAGGTAGATGCGGATCGCCTCCGAGCTGCCACCCGGGGACGTGTACAGGTCGGCGAGGACGTGCCAGGTGGAGGCGACCAGGTCCGCCTCCTCGGCGAGCTCGCGCTTGGCGGCCAGCAACGGGTCCTCCCCCGCTACGTCGAGCAGGCCCGCAGGCGGCTCCCACAGCTCGCGGCGGACGGCATGCCGGTACTGACGGACCAGGAAGACGCGCCCGCGCTCGTCCTCTGCCATGACCGCGACAGCGCCGGGGTGCTGGAGGATCTCCCGCACGGCGGGGCCGTCGGCGTACTCCACGACGTCGGAGACGACCGACCACACGCGTCCCTCGAAGACCGTGCGGCTGTCCTTCACCGGCCGCGGCGCCGGGACGTCCGCGAGCGGCACGGCGTCAGAGCCCGACGGGGGCCGCGCCCAGGGCTGCGCCCGATGCCGTGTCGGCGGCCTGCGCCTTGCGGGCGGCCTGCAGCTCGAGTGCGGCGCCGATGAGCCCCGCGAACAGCGGGTGCGCCTTGGTGGGGCGCGACAGGAACTCGGGGTGAGCCTGCGTGGCGACGTAGTACGGGTGCGTGTCGCGCGGCAGCTCGATGAACTCGACGAGCTGACGGTCGGGAGACTCTCCCGAGACGACCAGGCCGGCGGCCTCGAGCTGCGGACGGTACTGGTTGTTCACCTCGTACCGGTGGCGGTGACGCTCGCCCACCGTCGTGGCGCCGTAGGTCTCGGCGACCACGGAGCCCGGCGTGAGGACGGCCTTGTACTCGCCCAGCCGCATCGTGCCGCCCAGGTCTCCCTTGCCGTCGACGATCGCGAGCTGCTCCTCCATCGTGGCGATCACCGGGTGCTCGGTGTCGGGATCGAACTCCGAGCTCGAGGCGCCCTCGAGGCCCAGCACGGTGCGCGCGTACTCCATGACCATGACCTGCAGGCCCAGGCAGATGCCGAGCGTGGGGATGCGGTTCTCCCGCGCCCAGCGGGCCGCGCCGATCTTGCCGTCCACGCCGCGCACGCCGAAGCCGCCCGGGATGAGGACAGCGTCCACGCCCGCGAGCGCCTCCTGGGCGCCCTCGGGGGTCTGGCAGCGATCGGAGGCGACCCAGCGGATGTTCACGCGGGCGTTGTGGTGGAAGCCTCCGGCGCGCAGCGCCTCGCTCACGGACAGGTAGGCGTCGGGCAGGTCGATGTACTTGCCCACGAGCGCGACCTCGACGGCGTGCTGCGGCTCGTGGACGCGACGCAGCAGCTCCTCCCACGCGCCCCACTCCACGTCGTGGAACGGCAGGTCAAGGCGGCGCACCACGTACGCATCGAGGCCCTCGGCGTGGAGCACCGTGGGGATGTCGTAGATGCTCGGCGCGTCCTTGGCGGTGACGACCGCCTGCGGCTCGACGTCGCACATGAGCGCGATCTTGTTCTTCACGCTCGCGGGGATCTCGCGGTCCGCGCGGCACACGATCGCATCGGGCTGGATGCCGATGCTGCGCAACGCGGCGACGGAGTGCTGGGTGGGCTTGGTCTTGAGCTCGCCGGACGGGCCGATGAACGGGACGAGGCTCACGTGCAGGAAGAAGACGTTGTCGCGGCCCACGTCGTGGCGCACCTGGCGCGCCGCCTCGAGGAACGGCTGGCTCTCGATGTCGCCGACGGTGCCGCCGATCTCCGTGATGATGACGTCGGTGTCGGGGCCGGCCTGGGCGCGCATGCGGCGCTTGATCTCGTCGGTGATGTGCGGGATGACCTGGACGGTGTCGCCCAGGTACTCGCCGCGGCGCTCCTTGGCGATGACCTGCGAGTACACCTGGCCGGTCGTGACGTTCGACGTCGCGGAGAGCTTCACGTCGAGGAAGCGCTCATAGTGGCCGATGTCGAGGTCCGTCTCGGCGCCGTCGTCGGTCACGAAGACCTCGCCGTGCTGGAACGGGTTCATGGTGCCGGGGTCCACGTTGAGGTACGGGTCGAGCTTCTGCATCGTGACCCGGAGACCCCTGGAGCGGAGGAGCCGGCCGAGGCTGGAAGCCGTCAGGCCTTTCCCGAGGGAGGAGACCACGCCTCCGGTGACGAAGATGTGCCGGGTGACATGGTCCGCACGGGACTCAAAACGAGATCGCTCCACGGACTTCGAGACTAACACGCGGTTCGCTCCCCGGGGGAGGCGCGCCGAGCGATCCGACGCGACACGCCGATGGCGGCCTCGTCCCGTGCTCAGGGCGTGGGCAGGAGCGGTCCGCGGTCGACTGCGCCATAGACGCCCGAGCCTCCCCACAGCTGCTCCTGCGCGGCGAGCACCACCACGAGCGGGCCCAGCGCGTCCCAGCCGTTCGCGACCACGCTCGCGCCCGAGGCGACGGCCGGGCTCTCGGCCACCACGGCGCCCACGTCGTCGGGCTGCGGCGCGCCGGTGACGAGCACGGTGCCCACGCGCGCCGATGCGAAGGCCGCCCCCAGCCGGGAGAAGCGATCGGCGCCGGCGGCGCGAGCGACGGCGTCGGCCTCGTCGGCGACGAGGATCACGGCGAGACTCGCGCTCGGCCCGTGCAGCTGTCCGTTGCCCGCGGCGGGCCCGTCCGCCGAGTCCTCGATGACGACGAGGTCGGCGCGCGTGAGCACCTCCGCGAGCACCGCAGAGCGCTGGGCGGCGATCGCGGCGTCGAGCGGGGCGTCCGCGGGGTCCGGGGCGGGAGCGTCGGCGAGCGCCGCGGAGGGCACGAGCGCCTGGACGAGAGCACCCGCGAGGATCTGCTCCGCCGACGCCCCGGCGTCGGGCACTCCGACGTCCGTGACGATCTGCTCGGCGAGGGCGCGCCGGAACGCACCCTGCTCGGCGGCGAGCCACGTGTCGCTCAGCCGCGCGGTGGCGGTGACGGTCGCGCCTGCGGCGCGGAGGGCGTCGGCCGTCGCGGCGACGGCGTCCTCGTCCATGCCCGGACCGACGACGATGACGACGCCTTGGCCCAGGAGGCGGCCCTGCACGGCGACCGGCACGAGCTGCTCGAGGACCTGAGCGCCGCGCGCGATCTCCTCGTCCTTGGCGGCGAGCTGGGCGTCGCGCTCCGCGATCTGGGTGCGCAGGGCGTCGGCCTGTGCGGCGCTCTGGCCTGTGAGGGCCGTGCGCAGCGGGCCGGAGCCGAGGATGACGCCCAGCGCCAGGGTGAAGACCATCGCCGCCGCGGCGACCAGGCCCGCGCGCCACGACCTCATGAGAGCGCCCCCGTCACGCGCGAGGGTCGATCGCACGCCTGCCGCCTCACGAGCCGACCCCCAGCAGCGACGAGATCCACGCGCGCGCATCCTCATTGACCCACAGCGCGGCGCCCAGGGCGGCGACGGCGAGGAGCAGCGACGCGACCACGGCGCCTCCGAACCAGCGCGGCCGGTACACGGCGGCGAGCGCACGGGCATCGATGAGGCGCGCGCCCACGCTGAGGCGGGCGAGGAAGGTGCCGGCCGCATCGGGCCTGCCGCTGTCGAGCAGGTCCAGGAACGTCGCGTCGACGCCCACCGTGACGATCGCCTCGGCCCCTCCCTTCGCCGCGACCAGCAGCGCGAGGTCCTCGCTCGCGATCGCGAGGTCGGACGTGGCGTGGCTGCGGCGCAGTGCGCCCATGCGGGCCTCGTTCGGATCGGCGGCGCCGGCGGAGCCGCCATGGGAGATGACATGGCGGGCCTTCGCGACGGTGGGCTCGCTCAGGCCCTCCGTGGAGCCGATGACGACGTGGGGCTGGCAGCCCGCCTTGCGTGCGGTCTCGGCCGCCTCGCCCACCGCGATGACGACGGGCCTGTGGTCGCGCAGATAGGGACGGATGGAGCGCAGGGCCTTCGCGGCGCCGAAGCCGGGGGCGACCACGACGACGTGGCGGCCGCGCAGCTCGACGCCCGGCTCGGGCAGCCCTTCGCCCTCCAGCAGGGCCGCGCCTGCGCGCTCCACGACGTCCATCGCGTTCGCCGTGAACACCGCGAGCTGCGTGGACATGCCGGAACGCGCCTCCTGCATCGCGGCCTCGATCGCGTGGGCGTCCATGACACATCCCCTCAGCTCGAGGCCGCCGATCTCGATGCGCGCTCGCCAGAGGCCGGAGTCGGGGTCGGGCGCGTCGTCCCGTGCGGCGTCGCCAGGCGCGTCGATGTCGGCCGGGCCGTCGGGCGCACGGCTCGCGTCGGCGTCGCCGGGCGAGGCAAGTCCTGCCCGGCGCAGCGGCTGGCGCCTCGGACTCCTGGGTGCCGGGCGCGCCGGCCTCCCCGCCCGACGCTGCGTCGGCCGCCGCGAGCGCGAGGAAGTCGATCACCGCGACGAGGCCGTCGCGCTGGGTGAGGATGGCGGCGTCGACGCGGTCGACGAGCGGGATCCCGGCATCGACGAGGACCGACGCCCCGCCTGCCGGATAGCGGCCCGAGATCGACTGCTGGACGTTGAGGACTGCCGCGGGACGCGCGGCGGCGAGGGCCTCGGCGGAGGCCCGGTCCAGGTCGAGCACGTCGATCACGGCCACGTCACCGGGCTGCACGCGACGCGCGAGGGCACGCACCGAGGCATCGATGCGGATGGGGCCGATGACCACTCCTTCGCGAGCGCTCGGCACCCCATCGCGACGGCTCATGCCGTCATGGTGCCACGGAAGACGCCTCGAGGAGCTCAAGCGCGTGGGCGCGTGCGGTGTCGGAGTCCTCCTGGCCGGACAGCAGGCGGGCGATCTCGGTGACACGGTCCTCGCCGGTCACCTCCGCCACCTGCGACACCGTGACGGCGCCGTCGATGGTCTTGGTGACCACGATGTGGTGGTCGGCGTAGGCCGCGACCTGCGCCAGGTGCGTCACGACGAGCACCTGGTGCGTGCGAGCGAGCCGGGCCAGGCGGGCGCCCACCGCGAGCGCGGCCTTGCCGCCCACGCCTGCGTCGACCTCGTCGAAGACGAAGGTGCGGACGATGCCGTCGCCTGCGCCGCTCGCGCCCGCACCGCCCTCTCCGGCCGCGAGCGAGCCGCCCGCACCGCCCTCTGCAGCCGCGAGCGAGACCTCGATCGCGAGCATGATGCGCGAGAGCTCACCTCCCGAGGCGGCCTCCGCGACAGGGCGCGGGCGCGCACCGGGGTGCGCGGCGAGGAGCATCGTCACGGTGTCGGCGCCGTGAGGGCCCGGCTCCCCCGGCGTGACCTCCACGCGGAAGTCGGCATCGGGCATCGCGAGCGTCGCGAGCTCGTCGCGCACGGACTGGGCGAGGCGCTCGCCCGCCTGCGTGCGCGATGCGGTGACACGGGCGGCGAGGCCCTCGAGCCGCTCGCGCGCCGCGCGCGCCTGCTCCTCGCGCTCGGCGAGGATGCGGTCCCAGTCGTCGTCCTCCGCCACGCGCCGCGCCGCATCCTCCGCGTAGGCCGGGATCTGTTCCGGCGTGAGGCCCAGGCGGCGCGCCAGGGCGGCGATGGCCGCACGACGAGCGTGGATCGCGTCGAGACGCAGCGGGTCGGCATCGAGCTCGTCGAGCCTGCGCGCCAGCTCGGTCGCGATGTCCGCTGCGCCGTAGGACAGCTCGGCCAGGCGCTCCTCGATCTCGGCCAGGCGCGCGTCGTGGCGCGCCGCGTCCGCGAGGGCGCGACGCGCAGCCTCGATGGCGACGAGCGCGGTCAGCTCCTGCTCGCCCGCGAGGGCGTCATGGGCGCCGGCGAGCCCCGCGCGCACCGACTCCGCGTTCTCGAGGCTCTCCGCCTCGGCGGCGAGCTGCTCGTCCTCCCCGGGCTGAGGGTCGACCTTCTCGATCTCCTCGAGGTCCTCGCGCAGGCGCGCGATCTCCGCCTGGCTCGCGCCGGCTCCGGCACGCAGCCGCTCGACCTCGTCGCGCGCGGTGGTCCACGCCTGCCACGCCGAGCGGTACTGCGCGAGGAGCGCCCGATGCTCGGGTCCCGCGTACGCGTCGAGCGTCTCGCGCTGCTTGGCGGGCGTGCGCAGGCGCACCTGGTCGGACTGTCCGTGGACCGTGACCGTCTCGCCTCCGATCTCTGCGAGGAGCGACTGCGGCACGGTGCGTCCGCCCATGATCGATCGCGACCTCGACGCCGCGCCCACGATGCGCGTCACGGTCACGGTGCCGTCGTCGTCGATGCGCACCCCAGCATCGGCCGCAAGCGCGGCGGCCTCGCTGCCGGCCGGGACGTCGAGCACCGCCTCGGCGACGGCCTCCGCGGCGCCGGTGCGCACGGCATCGGGCTCCGCCTTGCCGCCCAGGATGAGACCCAGGCCGGTGAGCACCATGGTCTTTCCCGCGCCCGTCTCGCCCGTGAGGACGGTCAGGCCGGGTCGCAGCTGCAGGCGGGCGCTGTCGATGACGCCCAACGAGGTGATGGACAGTTCGTGGAGCATGGGGTTCAGGTCTCCGAGGAGGAGTCCGCGGCCCGCGCGCCACGCCAGCCCGCCGTAGGCAGGGCGAACTTGCGCACGAGCCTCTCGGTGAAGGGTCCGTCTGAGGTCCGCGCCAGGCGGACCTTGTGCTCGCCGGTGCGCACCTCGATGCGGCCGCCGCGCGCGACCTCGATGCTGCGGGCGCCGTCGAGGACGACCAGGCAGTCGGCATCGGAGCGCTCGAGCACCTCGATGCCGAAGACGGAGCGCGGACCGACGACGAGCGGCCTGGCGAAGAGCGCGTGAGCGGCGAGCGGCACCATGAGGAGCGCGTCGACGTCGGGCCACATGACCGGGCCGCCGGCGCTGAACGCGTGCGCGGTGGAGCCCGTCGCGGTGGCGATGATGACGCCGTCGCAGCCGAAGCTCGACAGCGGGTGCCCGTCCACGGCGATGGAGAGCTCGATGGTGCGGCGCAGGTCGGAGCGCTCGACCGTCGCCTCGTTGAGGGCCCAGCCGGTGCTCACGCCGCCGCCGGGGTGGTGGACTGTCACGTCCACCGTGCCGCGCTCGTCGACCTCGTAGTCGCCGGAGACGAGGCGGTCGACGGCGTGGGCGATGTCCTCGCGCTCGAGCTCGGCGAGGAAGCCCACATGGCCCAGGTTCACGCCCAGCAGCGGAGCGTCGGTGCCGCGCACCATCTCCGCCGCGTGGAGCATCGTGCCGTCGCCGCCGAAGACGATCGCGGCCTCGACTCCCTCGTCCCCCACCTCCAGGGTCGCCTCGACGCCATTGCGCGCAAGGGCCTCCCGAGCCACCTCCGCGGCGGCCAGGGCATCGGCGCGGCGCGGGTTGGGCACCATGAGGATGCGGCGCGTCATCTGGCACCTCCTACGGCCACGTCGATGCGGTGGGCGATCTGGTCGTCGTCGAGCACGGGCGGCGCGCCCGCTCCCCTAGCCTGCCATGACCCCGACCCCCACACGAAGAATTCCACGTTGCCCGCCGGGCCCGGCACCGTGCTCCGCTCGATGCTGTGGATGCCCAGGCCCGCAGCGCGCATGTGGGCGACGACGCGGGCGACGGCATCGGCCCGATCGCGAGCGTCCCTGACCACCCCGCCCGAGCCGAGCCGGGCCCTGCCCACCTCGAACTGCGGCTTGACCATGAGGAGCAGGTCGGCGTCGTCCGCCGCGAAGGCGACGAGGGGATCGATCACATGCGTGAGCGAGATGAAGGACAGGTCCGCCACCACGAGCGACACCCCGGCGCCCTCGCTCGACGTCGTGAGGTCCTTGACGTTGACTCCCTCTCGCGAGGTCACGCGAGGGTCTGCGACGACGACGGGGGCGAGCTGGTCATGGCCGACGTCGACGGCGAGGACGTGGCGGGCGCCGCGCTCCAGGAGCACCTGGGTGAAGCCGCCGGTCGAGGCTCCGGCGTCGAGGCAGTCGCGTCCGGAGACGACGAGGCCCAGCGGCTCGCATGCGTCGAGCGCGCCGACGAGCTTGAGCGCCGCCCGCGAGACGTAATGGGCGGCGGCGCCGTCGGCGAGTGAGATGTCGGCATCGTCCGCGACGTCGGCGGACGGCTTGGTGACCGGCTCTCCCGACACGAGGACGAGACCGGCGGTGATCAGCTCATGTGCGTGCGCGCGCGAACGCGCCAGGCCCCGCGCCGCAACGGCACGGTCGAGCCGCACGGGCTCAGCTCTCGTCGCGCAGCCGCGAAGCGAGAGAGTCCTGGATCTTGTCGAAGAACTCNGCCTGCTTCTCCAGGTCCGAGGGAACCTCCGTGACCGCAGCAAGCGCCTTCTCGACCTCCGGCGGGAACTTCACCTCGCCCAAGGGCTCGCGCCACTCCTCGAACTCACTCATGCGATGACCATACCGCCAACTCAGGAATGGAAAAAGTGCTCAAAGTCTCCCCTCGGTCGACCGCGCCCCAGGCTGCGGCGCACGCGGCGCGGAGCAGGTCCATCCCCGCCGGGCCGTGCACCTCGAGCCTGCCGTCGACGACCCGCGCGACGTTCTCCCTCACGCGCCAGGCGTCGCCCTCGCGCACGGGAGCCGGGTGAGGCTCCTCGAGGCACGTCAGGTCGGCGCCGATGAAGCTGGGACGCTCCTCGGGCACGGCACGGATGGCGTCCTCGGCGCTGGAGACGCCGGTGAGCACGAGCAGTCCGGGCACACCGGCGGCGCGGGCGCCCTTGAGGTCCGTGTCGAGGCGGTCGCCGATGGCGAGCGGGCGCTCGGCGCCGATGTTCGCGGCCGCCTGGTGGAACATGGCGGGCTCAGGCTTGCCCGCGGCGACGGGGACGATGCCGGTCGCGTTGACCACGGCGCCGACGAGGGAGCCGTTGCCGGGGGCGATGCCCCGCTCGTTCGGCAGGGTGAGGTCGAGGTTGGAGGCGAAGTGACGCGCGCCTGCCTGGATCGCGTAGGCGGCCTCGGCGAGCTCGCGCCACGAGACCTCCGGAGCGAAGCCCTGGACCACCGCGTCGGGCGCGTCGGCCGCGGACTCGACGCGCGTGAAGCCGGCGGCGTCGATCGCGGTGCGCAGGCCCTTGCCTCCCACGACGAGGATGCGCGCGTCGGGCGGAAGCTGCTCACGAGCGAGGCGGGCGACGGCTTGGGCGGCGGTGAGCACCTCGTGCTCGGCGGCGGGGATGCCGAGCTCGGTGAGGTGGGCGGCGACCTCGCCCGGCTCGCGGCTGGCGTTGTTGGTCACGAAGACGATGCGCATGCCGGCCTCACGGGCCGCCTCGAGGGCGGGCGGGGCCGTGGGGATGGCGTGCGGGCCGCGGTACGCGACGCCGTCGAGGTCGACGAGCGCTGCGTCGAAGACGGTGTTGAGCGGGGCGTCGGTGCCCAGCAGCATCGACTCGGTCATCAGGCGTGGTCCTCCGGCTCGTTCGGTGCGGCTGGGGCCGTGAGGGCTGGTCCTTGTGCGTCGGGCGCATCCTCGCGACCGGCATCGGTCCCCTCCGCGGGCACGTCCTCGCCCCCGGCATCGGCGTCGTCCACGGCATCGGCGTCGTCCACGATGTCGTACACCACGACGTCCTCGTCCCAGCCCTCGAGCTCAGGGTCGGTCTCGGGCAGCGACGCACGAATCGCCTGAGCCTCGTCGACGCGACCAAGGCGCTCAAGGAGGTCGGCTCGTGCCTCGTCGATGCGGGCGCGCTGCTCGTCGCTGGCCGGCGTGAGGGACAGGAGCGTCATGTGTGCCGCCTCGA
>JGI12383J13903_1000430_pt1 | contig 32198 bp, 20 predicted proteins | sample Passage237B_FD_13903 | JGI IMG/M metagenome (IMG submission 13903)
CAANAATCCGACTCCCTTTGTCTGGACCGCATCCGCTGATCTTATCCTCGGCAAGGTCCAAACCATTTGCTCACGGATTAATCTCTCAGGACACTAGCTGCATTGATCCAATAAAATATTCAGACATCGCAACTCGCGACGATTTGCGGTGTCTTTCTCGCAACCATGAGTGCCCCGTGGAAAAAAGGCCTGCTGGCCATCCTCTGCGTGTTTGTCGTTTGCGTGGGTTTGCTGTGCCTCGCGCCAGTGCAAACTTGGCTGGCGCGTCGAGTTTTGGCGGGCAATCCAGAATATCGGGCTGAACTGCAACGCGTCCGTGTCGGCTGGGGTGGGGTGACGGCGACGGGCCTGCACGCAACGTATTCCGGCGCGAAGTTGACGCTGCCGTCGCTCGAAGCGGATTTGCCGGTGCTTTCGGCCGCGCTCAGTAGCAAAGTCACGGTTTCGCGCTTGGTCGCACGTGGATGGATGCTTGATTTAACCGACTATGCTCCGGCGCGGCAAGTCGCCCGAGGCATCCCACGCGGCCCACAATTTTCGCTACTCAGTTCGGCTTATGCCGACACGGCGCCGGTGCCAGTTGAGACCGTCTTCCAAGGCGTTTTTTCCCAACTGCAATTGCCTGTGGACTTGTCGCTCGATGGAGCGGTCTTGGAAGGCACGATTATTTTTCCCGGCACTGAGACCGAGCCGCCGTTGCCGGTTAAGATCAGTTTTGTCGGCGGCGGTTTGCGCGCGGGTTCGGAGAGCAATTTCTCCTTAAACGCTCGGGCAAATTTCGTCGGCGACACGGCTCCGGTTAGCTTGCTCGACCTCGGCGGTAATCTGCGTGCCGTCATGGATTCACCGCGCACTTTTGCCAAAATCGCGTTTACGCTCGATGCTCAGGCTTCGGGCGGAGCGTTTCCGCAAGGCGTGCAGTTGAGCGCGGAACTTGCCGCGTCGCGTATCAGCGGCGGCGAAAACTATGCCGTCACGCTGCAATCCGTGGGCAAGCGGCTACTCGATGTGCAGGCCAACTTTGCCGACAATAGTCCGCGTCTCGGCGGAGTGTGGCGGTTGGATATGCGTGATACGGACGTCGCGCCGTTTGTGCTGGGACGCCGATTGCCGGCGTTTGAAGCCGTCGGCGCGGGGATGTTTGAAACCGACGCGGCATTTGCCGAGATTCACTCTGCGGGTCGCATCAAATCTACGGTGCATCGCTTGGAGGCGATCGTTCCGGGATGGACGGATTTGGGCACGCTCACGGTTTTCGGCGAATTCGATCTGACTCAGCAAGGCAGCCAGACGCGTGTTGAGAAGCTTGAGTTGGAAATAGCGCGGCCCGATCCCGTGCTCGCGGTTCGCGCTTTGCAGGCGTTTGAATTCGATGCCGCGACGGGCGATTTGAAAGTGGCCAATCCGCAGGGCGAATTAGTGGCCATAGAAGCGCGCGGTGTGCCGTTGGAATGGCTTCAACCTGTGTTGAACGACATCGAAGTGCGCGGCGAAGGATTGCACGGCCGACTCGTGGCGTCGGCGCGTGATGGGGGCGTCGGTTTACACACGACGGCCCCGCTGCGCGTGAACAATTTCAGTTTGGAGCAAGCGCATCGCCCGCTGCTCGATCAGGTGAACCTTTCGACTGATCTCAGCGCCGATTACAACCCGCAGGGCTGGCAGGCTGCGGTGGCTAATTTTGTGTTGGCCAGCCGTGGTGAGTCGTTGATCACGGCGAATCTGCGCGCGGGTGGTTTTCAAGGCAGTGATGAACCGATCAAGACTACCGGGAAGTTTTCTCTGAATCTTGTGCCATGGAGCAAACAGCCGGTCGCGGACGGATTGCTGGCTCTGACTGGCGGTGCAGTGGACGCGGATTTTTCGGCGTCGCTTGGCGATACTCATGAACTGCAAGCAAAGTTAAATGTGCATGGTCTGGCCGCGCCAGATGCGATTTTGCCCGAAATCGAAAGCACGCTCCGCGCCTCGCTCGACGAGAAAGGCGCCAGCACGTTCAACGTGCCGCTGACGGTGACCGCGGCGAATCCGCGTCGCGTTTCGGATCTGACTTTGGCGGGTTCGTTCACCCCGGTTACGGATGGTGGGCGGATCAACGCGCGGTTGGGCGGAAACCAGATTTACGTCGAGGATATGCAGGTGCTCTCGTTGGTGCTGGCCGCGGCACCATCTGCGGATGAGCCCGCCTCTCCGAGCGGCGCTGACAGCGTGCCGTTCTGGCATGGCCTGACGGGTGAAGTCTCGCTCGACGTGCAGTCGCTCTTTTACACGCCGCAATTCGAATTGCGTAACGTAGGCGGCACGATGCGTGTGGAAGCCGGTGCCTTGAAGCTCGATGCCATTCAGGCCGGCACCGGAGAAAGCGGCGCGCTCAAACTGCAAGGCTCGGTCGGTTTCAATTCAGGTCAGGCGCAGCCTTACGATCTGAACGCGGAAATGAAGGTGAAGGACTTCGACGCGGGGCCACTGTTTCGCGCGCTGGATCCTACGCGTGCCCCTCAACTTGAGGGGCGTTTTGATTTAGAATCCAAGCTTGTTGGTCATGGGCGCAATCCTCTCGACCTGCTGGATCAGACGCGTGGCAACGCTCAACTAACCAGCACGGGCGGTGTGTTTCGTCTGCTCTCCGCGGATGTTTCTTCGAAAGTGGAGCAGGCGGGCAAAATCGCCGCAGTGGGCGCGTTTATCGGCAATGTGGCCGGCGTGTTGGGGAAAGGCAGTAAGGACGCCACCAACTTCGCGAACAAGGCGCAGGCCGTCAGCGAATTCTCCAGACTGATCATGGAGATCCCGTATGATCAATTGACGGTTTCGGTGACGCGTGACGATGAGCTGAACACGACGCTGCAAGATTTCTCGCTCATTTCGCCTGAAGTGCGTCTCACCGGCAAAGGCGCTCTCACTGCCATCGCAGGCAAGGGATTGTTGGAACATCCGTTCAATCTCGAGTTGCAGCTCAAAGCCCGCGGACACACGGCCAGCGCCTTGCAGTATCTGCATGTCCTCGCCGCCGAACCTGATACCTTGGGTTACGCTGCTTGCACGCTGCCGCTCAATGTCGGTGGCACGCTGCTCAATCCCGACACTTCCGAGCTTCAAAACGCGTTGATCAAACTCGCCGTCGAACAAAGCGGCGCCGGGGATTTGTTGAATCGCTTGCTGGGCAAATAGCCGCTTAGAAGGCCTTGTCCTCGCGCGGAGGAATGGCATACTTCGCGGCGTGATCACTTCCGTTGATTTTCGGAGATTCAAGGCGTTGCGTGAAGCACGCGTGGAATTGAAGTCGTTTAATTTGGTGATCGGCCCAAACGGAAGCGGAAAGACGAGCCTCATTCAGTCGCTGTTGCGTTTGCGCACGTTGTCACGTTTGGCGGGCGAGACGAATCCGCCGCCGCGCGAAATCCAAGCAGAAGGACCGACGATTGAGTTTCGTTTCGGCGTGCCGAACGAATCCGCGGTCGCACGGCTTTCGTGCGTGTCGGAGATGGTATGCGACCAAGTGGAGTTTACCGGTGTCGATGCGGCAGCGCGCAAGGAATTGCAGACCTGGATCTTGGGTATTCGCGCTTATTTGTTCGACCACTACGCGATGGCGGAAAGTCGCGTGGAAACGCCGGGACTGGAACTGGCGGCCAATGGTGCGAATCTTTCCGTGGTGCTGGCAAATCTGCAGAAGACTCACCCTGATGCGTTTGGTCGCTTGCAGGACGAACTTGTGCGCATCGTGCCGGAGTTTGTGTCGATCGGATTCCAACGCTCCGGCAACACCGTGCAACTGGCGTTGAAGTTGAGCGATGGCACCGGCGAGGTCACGGCGGAAAATCTCTCCCAAGGCACGCTCTACACACTGGGCATGATGTTTCTCGCATTCCATCCTACGCCGCCGTCGGTCGTGTGCATCGAGGAAATCGATCGCGGCGTGCACCCGCGCATGCTGCGCGAAGTGCGCGACCTGCTTTACCGTCTCAGCTATCCAGCTGATTTTAAGGAAAACTGTCCGCCGGTTCAGGTGATCGCGACGACGCATTCACCGTATATGTTGGATTTGTTTAAAAATCATCCGGATGAAGTCATCATCTCACATAAGCATGGGACGTCGGCGCATTTTGAGCGCTTGTCGGATCGCGAAGATCTGGAGGATTTGCTGAGCGAAAGTTCACTGGGCGACATGTGGTTCAGCGGCATCTTGGGCGGGGTGCCGGAAGAATGATGACAACCACGAATGCTATTTCAGGCGCACACTTCAGTTTGAGTGCACGGGGAGGGTGGTTGGCATGAAGCTTGCGCTTTTGAGCGAATCGCCGGCCGACGAGCTCGCTGTGCTGGTGCTGGCCGAGGCGGTGCTGGGGGAGCCGATTCACCGTGTGCAACCGCATTTGCGGGCGCGTGGCTGGCCCAATGTCGCGCAGGTTTTGCCGCCGATCATCCGGCACCTGCATTTTCGCACCGAGGCCGAAGGCTTGATCGTGGTGGTCGATTCGGACGACAGCGTGGTGCACACGGAAGAGCATGAGGCGGACGGTTACTTCCATCCGCATTGTCGATTGTGTCAGTTGCGTGCGGTGTTTCGACGCACGATCAAGAAATTGCCGCCGGCTCGCGGTCGAGAGCGCGTGTTGCGCTGCGTTGGTCTCGCGGTTCCGGCCATCGAGGCGTGGTATTTGTGCGGGACTGACAGTTCCGTGTCGGAGGCGGCTTGGATTCAAGGCCAGAAGAAGGGTTACCAACCGTATACGCGCGCCGAACTGAAAGAGCGTGTTTATGGCACTTCACGTCCGAGTCTGCAGCATGAGATCGATTGCGCCCTGCGCGAGGTGCAGAGACACCGCGCAAATCCGCGCCGACTCGAAGCCGATTTCCCCGGCGGATTCGGCGCGCTGGCCCGTGATTTGCGCGATATGAAAAAGATGGCTCGGGCTGCACCGCGGCCGGATTGATTTCGGTCTGTCGAATAACTTTGAAAAAAACGCCGGCTTAAGCGCCATTGTCCTAGCTCATGCTCCTGCCGCTTCCCCCCAAGCGTTCCTATTTGCCGCGCACGATTGAACTCATCGCGGCGACCATCGCTCGGTTGCTGTATCGGGTGCGTGCGTTTGATCCCGCACGGATTCCTACGCAAGGCGGTGTGCTAATCGTGGCCAATCACTTGTCCTACATAGACCCGGTTTTGTTGCAATTGGCCTGTCCGCGGCCGATCCGGTTCATGGCCTACAAGGGGCTGCGGTCGCATTGGTTTTTCGATTTAGTCTTTCGCTGGAGCGGTGCGATTCCAGTCAGCAGCGATAGTGCGACCGAGGGGATGAGGCTCGCGCTCAAAGCCCTGCAAGCAGGCGAAGTCGTGGCAGTGTTTCCCGAAGGGCACATTTCGCGCACGGGGCAATTGATGGGCCTCAAGCGCGGCTTCGAAGTGCTCGCGCGGCGGGCGAATGTGCCGGTGGTGCCCGCGTTTATCGACGGTATTTGGGGGTCGGTGTTTTCCTTCGCGGGTAATACTTACCTGTGGAAGTCGCCGCGGCTCATGCCGATGGATGTGTTTGTTTCTATCGGTCGTCCGATTTCACCGGATCAGGCTGCGCCGGGATTGGTGCGCAAGACGATGTTGGATCTCGGCGCTGAGGCGTTTGAACAGCGTCCGGTTTTGCGGCGACATCTCGCGCGCGAATGCGTTCGTTCGTTGGCAAAGCATCCATGGCACTTGCAAGTGGTGGATCGCACGATGGAGCGGCGTCCGGTTAAAGCCGGGCAATTGCTCGCCGCCGCAGCTGCACTCTCACGACACATTCGCCGCCATGTGCCTGAGCATCGCGTCGGTATCGTGCTGCCGCCGGGCGCAGGCGCGTTTATCGCGAATCTCGCCGTGGCGTGCGCAGGGAAGGTGCCGGTTAATTTGAACTTCACAGCTGGTCGTGCGGCGCTGGAAACCAGCATGCGTATCGGCGGTGTGAAAACGGTCATTTCCGCCGAGGCGATGAAGTCGAAGGTGCCTAATTTCCCCTGGCCGGAACGCACTTGGGATTTACGTGAGGAAATCGCAGCCATGGGCGGCAAGAAGGCGATCTTGCCGTGGTTGATCGCGGCGTGGGTGCTGCCGAATCAGATTATTCCGATGCTGCTCGGCATTCCGCGCGAAGGCGACCGGACCGAGGCCGGGTTATTGTTCACCAGCGGTAGTTCGGGTGAACCGAAAGGTGTGGCGCTCACGCATCGCAACATCCTCGCGAATTGTGCGCAGGTTTCTTCGCTTTCGATTCTGCCGAAAAATGCGTCGCTGCTCGGATGCCTGCCGGTGTTTCACTCGTTCGGATTCACCATCACGTTGTGGTATCCGATGATTCGCGGTTGCCGCGTGGTCACAGTGCCGAGCCCGCTTGATACGCGAAAAATCATCGACGCGATTCACGAGGAAGAGGCGACCGTGTTGATTGGAGCGCCGACGTTTGTGCGCCCGATTTTGCGCAAGGCCAAGCCGGGCGAATTGAAGTCGCTCGAACTCGTGGTCACTGGTGCGGAAAAGCTGCCCGACGATCTTTACCAAGCGTTTCTCGAGCAATTTCACCTCGAGATTATGCAGGGCTATGGGCTCACGGAGACGACGCCGGCGAGTAACATCAATCAACCGCATCCGCCGGTCACGACGTTCACCGCAGAGCCACAGGTGGGTAAGAAGGCCGGATCGGTGGGTCGTCTGCTACCGGGCATGACGGTGCGCATTGTGCATCCAGAAACCGGCGAAGAGGTGCCGCATGGCGATCAGGGCATCGTGTGGTTTCGTGGTGCGAATGTCTTTGGCGGTTATTTGAACGATGAAGAAAAAACGCGCGGCGCTTTTCGCGATGGTTGGTTTGTCACCGGCGATCTCGGTCGTCTCGACGAAGAAGGGTTTTTGTTCATCGAGGGACGACTCTCACGCTTTTCCAAAATCGGTGGCGAGATGGTGCCGCATGGCACGATCGAGCAGCGCATTGCGGAAGCGTTCGGCTGGGATCAGGAGGAGAGCTATTGTGCCGTGGTGATGGGCGTGCCGGACCAAGCCAAAGGCGAGGCTTTGGTTCTGCTTACAACGCAAGACGTCACCGCAGAAGAACTGCGCGAGAAACTGACCGCCGCAGGTCTGCCTAGTTTGTGGATTCCGAAAATCATTCACCGCGTGGAGGCGATTCCGGTCTTGGGCACGGGCAAGTTGGATCTCAAAGCCTGTCGCGATGCCGCGATGGAGGCGGTGGGCGAGTGACGAAACGCCCGGCTGTGCACATGACACAGCCGTTTTTGCGGCGGTGATTGACGGCCCCTAATTTCCTTGGGAGAGAGCAGGCGTATGCTCAACCCTTCCGCTCCCCAATTGCTCAGCGAGCAACAAGTCGCTTTCTTTAATACCTTCGGATTTCTCGCGTTTCCCGGTCTGCTCAAAAACCGCATCGAAGAAATCATTCGCGAGTTTCACGCTATTTTCCAAAAGCGCGGTGGCGGCCATGACGGTCGTCCGCACGACGGTCGCAAACGTTCTTGCATTGTGCCGTTTCTCGATCAAAGCGAAGTGCTGTGCACGTTGTTGGATGATCCGCGCATCAGCGGCATCGCTACTTCACTGTTGGGGGACGATTTCAACTACATGCCGAGTGACGGAAATTTCTATTCCGGCGACACTGGCTGGCACTCTGACGGTTGGCATCGCGAGACCTTGCACATCAAAATCGCGTTCTATCTCGATCCGCTCACACGTGATACGGGTTGCTTGCGCGTTATTCCCGGCAGTCATCGCGACGGCGACAAGTTTGCCGATGACCTGCAGGAGCAGTTGAGCCGATCGGAAAAATTGTGGGGCCTGGAAGGGAAGGATGTTCCCGCCATCGCGCTCGAAACTCAGCCGGGTGATATTTTGGTTTTTAATCACAACACGAAGCACGCGGCGTTTGGGGGCGGCGGCTGGCGGCGCATGTTTACGATGAATCTGTGTCAGCGTTATCCCGAGCATCGCGTGCAGGAACTGCGTGACTATCTCAACGGCGTTTCCCGCTTCTGGGTCGATCGAGCCTATGGCGAGATCATGGTGAACACCGCCGGTCCGGAACGTATGCGCCATCTGGAACAGGTCATGGCAAACGACGGTCACATCGCTGAACTGTCGCGCAAAGCTCGCGAGGCTATGGCTGAACCGTCGCGCGGCTGATCGTCGCACGTCGGTTTGGCGTCTCCGCTTTATGGCTTTTTCTTCGGGACGACGCGATAAGCGAACAGATCGGCGTCGCGCAGCACGAAGCGCAGCTTTACCGCACGACCGGCAATTTCGTTCAACGAACGATTGCCGGTCCACGTGACGGAGCGATCAACGGCGTCACCGAAAATGGGTTCGCATTCATCAAGGGTGAATCCGCGCAGGGCTTTGTCGTTCTCGTCCAGCAACTCTACGCGTATGTCACCGGCGACCGAAGTGGCGAAATTGAGACGCAACTCGTCTCCGGAAAACGTGATGAGCTTGGTTGTTATTTCACCGCCACTCAGCGGCGCGTTGATCGACACGAATCCGTCGAGCCGCAGGGTGTAGCGCCGCAACGAAGAACCGCCTGCATGTCCGGTCCAGTAGTTTTCGGTAGAGTAGAATGAAAGTTCGTTGGGCGCATCGGGCGCGAGCGTCGAAGGTGTTTCGACCAACTGCCATGCAACGTATTGATGACCGTAGTTCCAAGTGCCGGTGCGTTCCGGGCCGGGACGGAGAAATGCCTCCGGCCAGCGTTCAAAAGTTACGCCATCGCGGCTCGCCATGAGCAGAGTATTGCTGATCGCGGTGCCGTAGCGCGTTTGGGCGCTGGAGCGTAGCTCGCGATGCGCGCGGTCGGGCAATGCGTTCATCGATGCGCCCCAAGCGCGTTCGAGATAGTGCGCCGGAAAGCCTAGAAGTATATGCGGCGCGCGCGCGTAGGGCGCGACGGTGTTGGTGTAGAGTTCGATTTCGCGCGGGTCGTTGGGATAGACCAAAGGCTGCGGCTCCGACCACTTGAGTAAGTCAGGCGAGGTGGCGGTGCTGATCGCGCGCGGACTATCGGCGCTCCATGTGCCTTGTGGAAACGTGCGCCAATACGCGCGATAGACGCCGTGAACGTCATCCCAGAACGCGAGATTTTGCGAATCGAATCCTCCTGCCTTGATGACTGGATGATCAGCAAAGGGCGACCAATGCACCCCGTCGGGCGACTTCATGATGACTGCGCCGCGTTCGGCATCAGAACGGAACACGCCTTTGTAGCGCGCCTCGGGAGCGGCAGTGGGATTGGTGTCGCGAAAAATCGCCGGATGCGCGGCATCGACCGTGATCGAGCCGATCTTGCCGGTGGCGATCGCTATGTTGTTCGCTTTCGAACCGCTAAACGCGTGCAGACCGAGATGGGGCTTGGTCCAATGCACGCCGTCAGTGCTTTCCGCAAGGCAGGTGTAGCGGTGATCGTTCGTCTCGTTGACGATCTTGCCGGGCTCCACCTTGATCGCGAAGGCCTTGTAATAAAGTCGGTAAGTGTCGCCGTCTTTGAAAACGCTGACGTAGCCGCAACCCGTGCCCTCCCACGGTTCGTCAAAATGCAGGACGACTTCGCGGGCTTGCGGATGTTGCAACTGTCGGCGCGCGCCGCCCGACAATGAGTCGATCAGCGCGGCGTCGACAAACAATTCGCGCCGCGAACCGATGTCAGTGACTTGAGACATGGTCGCGGCGCGATGAAACGGAGTCGGGAGATTTACCGCACGACACGGGCACCGCCGCCGGCAATCTGCTTCTCGACTTCCTTGCGCGTGGCCATCGAGGTGTCGCCCGGCGTGGTCGAAGCAAATGCGCCGTGCGCCGCGCCGTAATCAACGGCCTTTTGCGGATCGTTGAATTCGAGGAAGCCGAATTGGAGACCCGAGGCGAAGGAATCACCGCCGCCGACGCGGTCGAGAATCTCGAGCTCGGGATATTGGCGCGACTCGTAGAACTTGCCGTCGTGCCAGAGGATCGCGGACCAGTCATTCTTCGTCGCGGTGATGACGCGGCGGAGCGTGGTCGCGGCGACCTTGAAGTTGGGGAATTCCTTCACCGCCGTTTGGATCATGTCCTTGAAGGCATCGATCTCGATTTTCGAGATGTTGTGGTCCGTGCCTTTGACCTCGAAGCCGAGCGAAGCGGTGAAGTCCTCTTCGTTGCCGATCATGACATCGACATACTTGGCGATCTCACGATTGACCTCCTGCGCCTTCTTCAAGCCGCCGATGGTTTTCCAGAGCGAAGGGCGGTAGTTGAGATCGTAGGAAACGATGGTGCCGTATTTTTTGGCGGCTTTGACGGCTTCGATCGTGAGCTCGGCGGTGGTGGCGGAAAGCGCGGCGAAGATGCCGCCGGTGTGGAACCAGCGCGCACCGACTTTGCCGAAAATGTAATCCCAATCGAAATCGCCGGGCTTGAGCTGCGAGGCGGCGGTGTTGCCGCGATCAGGCACGCCGACGGCGCCGCGAATACCAAATCCGCGTTCGGTGAAGTTCAGGCCGTTGCGCACCGTGCGGCCGATGCCGTCATCTTCGCGCCACTTGATGAAATCGGTGGCGACGCCGCCTTGCATGATGAAGTCCTCGATGAGGTGGCCGACTTCATTGTCCACGAAGGCCGTGCAAACGCCGGTCTTCAGCCCGAAGCATTTGCGGAGACCGCGCGAGGTATTGTATTCGCCGCCGCCTTCCCAAGCGGTAAACGAGCGGGCGGTGCGCACGCGGCCCTCGCCGGGATCGAGGCGGAGCATGATCTCGCCGAGCGAGAGTTGGTCAAATTGGCATTCCGAGGCGGGTTTGATCTGGAGGCTCATGAAAGGGAATGGGTTTTTCGAAGTGAATGCTCAGCCAAACCTCTGCGCCCGCAACGGTCAACCATCCTCCTGCCTATGCCGCGATTCAGGATTGGCGAAACGGTCCGGATGATGCGAATTGTGGGCCATGCCATCTTTTGCCCAAGCCACCCGCGCGCTCAAACGACGTCTCGGCTCCGTAGTCGATACGTCCGAGAAGGGCTGCTGGGCGGCGTCATTCGACAGCAGCAAAATCTCATTTCTGCCCGAGGCGGTCGTCACGCCGCGCAAAGAAGCGGATATCGGCGTGGTCCTGGCCTTGGCGAACAAGCATCGCGTGCCGGTGACGGTTCGCGGTCGCGGCACGACGCTTATGGGCTCGGCGGCCCCGGTCGCCGGCGGATGGGTGATCGACATGCTGCGGTTGAACAAAATCCGCATCGATGACGAGGCGGGCATGGCGCACGTGCAGGCTGGCGCCAAAAATGGTGATGTGCAACGCGCGGCGGAAAAAGCCGGTTGGTTTTATCCGCCGGATCCGTCGTCGAAAGAATACTGCACCATCGGCGGCAATATCGCGTGTAATGCCGGCGGCATGCATGGCGGCAAATACGGCGTTACTCGCGACTTCGTGATTGCGCTGCGCGGTTTTCTGCCGACGGGCGAATTTGTGGAGTGGGGCACGGCCACGAAGAAATTCTCCGCCGGCTTCAATCTGCGCGATTTGTGGATTGGCAGCGAAGGTATGCTCGGCGTCGTAACCGGGGCGGTGCTCAAACTCGTGCCTGCACCTGCGGCGCGCTGGACCTTGCTCACGGCATTCGCCGATGAGGCGAAAGCGATTGCGGCGGCGCGCGCGTTGTTCCGTCTGCGCGTGCAACCGGCGATCTGCGAATTTCTCGATCGCGAGAGCGTGGTGTGCGCCGAGCGCGCCACAGGCCGCGCGGTGTTTGCCGGGCAGCCGAATCGCGCAGTGATTTTATTGGAATTAGCCGGCTCGGCCAGCGAAGTGAAGGAACTGTCCAAAGTCGTGCTGGGCTGGGCGGAAAAACACGCCTTGGCGCATCGCGCGGCGCGCAATCGCGACGAAGCGGAACAGCTCTGGCAAGTGCGGCGCAAGTGCTCCGGCGCGATGTTCGAACTCGGCGACACCAAACTCAACGAGGACATCGTGATTCCGATGCGCGCCTACGGGAAATTCATGACGTTCCTCGCGGGACTGAAAAAATCGTCGCGACTGGCGATTCCCACCTTCGGGCATCTGGCGGATGGCAATCTGCACGTGAATATCATGTTCCATCGTGCAGATGCGGATGAATCGCGCCGCGCCGAAGTGGCAGTAGAGAAGTTGATGAAAACCGTTGTATCGCTTGGTGGCGCGATTTCGGGCGAGCACGGCATCGGTCTCGCGAAGACGCCGTTTCTGCGGATTCAGCATCCGCCAGCCCAGGTTGCGGCGATGCAAGCGGTCAAACGCGCGCTCGACCCCAATGGCATTCTCAATCCGGGCAAGATGTTCGAGATCTACGAAGTGTGGAAGCAGCCGAAGCTGTCGGTCCACCTGCCGTGGGATCACAAGTGAAGCGAGGAAGGCAGACCAAGGCTGCGTCGGTGAATATCCTGGGAGCGCGGGCGGCCCGCCCGCTTTGTTGGATGCGGGCGGGCCGCCCGCGCTCCCAAGGGCACGAGTCTGGCGCCTCACAGGTGCTCCTCGTAAGTGATGTCGATCTTGGCGGTGAAGGCCTTTTTCTTGGACTCGCCGTTGAAGCGGATGCTGTGCGTGCGCTCGTCGTAAACGAAACCATTTTGCGCGTCCGCTGGCACGGGTTCGCCGTCCACCAGCACGCGAATGCTCTTTTGATAGAGTGTGGCGCCGGTTGAAATGGGCTCCAATGCGACGGCGACGGTTTCGGCAATGCGATCGCCCAACGCGGCGAGAGGCTCGGAGAAATCGCTGTCGATGTTCAACACGGTGCCGCCGGTGAGTTCGGCTGCGCGCCGGTGCGAAATGTTGTCGGACGAAACAACGGCGTTGATCTCAAGTTTTCCACGCTTGTTGCCTTTTGCGATGATGAAGGGGCGGATGACCCAGTTGTTGATGTAGCCGTCGAGCGTCTGGCGGTCGTTCGGGTGATCGGCGTTGTAGGTTTTGATGAGATTGGGAAGCGTGCCGCTTTCAATCCATTGGGCCTTGCGTGAGCCGTCGCGCTCTTTTGCCCACACGGCCATGCGCGTTTCTTCCTCGTCCATGAAAAACACGACGATGGTCGGTGCTTCGGGGCGGAGAAAATCGTGCTCCTTATTGTAGGAGTTGGCGACGAAGTTGTAGACCGCGGTGAACGCGGTGCGATTGCTGTCGCCGTTGGTGCCAACTTTCACGAGCTCGGCGAAAATGCCGTCGGGCGTGGATGGCGTGACCCACGGGTGCGGCATGACGGGAAGAGTGACGAGCGTGCCGTTACTCGCGACGTGCTTCGTGGTCTGCTTTGGTTCGCCCTTGCGATCGAGCACGGGTTGACCCGCGGCGTCGATCTCGAGGGAGCGGACTTTTTTGAAATAATCCTGCGCACCGCGGGACGCGCCATGATCGACGTTCACAAAATCGGTCGTCAGCACGCCGATGCGATAATCGAGATCACGCGTGTGGAAGAGCCGGCGAAAGCGATTCAGACTGGCGGCGATGCGCGCTTGATGCGCGGCCATCGAGGGCGAGTTGTTGATGACGAAAACGAGATCGACCTCGCGACTGCGAGAGCGGTCGGCCGTGATGTGCTTAACCCGGCGAATCGGTTCGACGTTAACGACGATAGTGTTCTCCACGCCGAGCTGTGGATTATTTTCATCCACCGTGTAATATTTGAAACTGTCCTCGCCGATGAAACCCGGATTCGGCGCGTAGGTGAGCTGACCGGTTTCACGATCGAGTTTGGCGGTGCCGTGCTGTGGCTTGGCCTGATCGTCGAGGATGTAGGCGACCTTGGATTGTTCGAGACCGATGCGGTCGCCGGGCGCCATGAAATCTTCGTGGCTCGGGATGGTTTGCGTGACTGGCGTGTTCGGGCGCGTGGTGAGCTCGACGCTGCGAACGTTGGCGAGATTGAGATAGCTGTCGCTGACTTCCATCTCATCGAGCACGATAGGCGGCGGCGGGGCGACGGTGATGGCGACGGTATTGATGAACACCATGCCGTTGGTTTTGTTGAGGACGGAGTAGCCGAAGGAATCCGGCCCCGTGTAATCCTCCTCGGGGCGATAGGCGTAATAGCCAAATCGCGAGCTCTTGGTCGCGAATAAGTCCGCGCCGTTGTCACTTCCCGACAAGCCCACGCGGCCGTGCAGCGGCTCCGATGTGATGGAGTAAACGAGATCGTTGCCGTTTTCTTCGTCGAGAATTGCGGGATCGACCGGCAACTGTCCGAACGCGCCGGATTCGCCGTCGGCCTCGATTTCGATCGGCGTGTCGGAGACGATCGTGTCTTTCCCATCAACGCCTTCGGCGGAAGTGGAAATGGCAAAAGTGGTGAGGCCGGCGAAAAGCAGCAATGCGCCCAAGAGGCGCGGCCAGGCAAAAGTGGTGGGTCGGAATTTCATGACGTTGGGAATGAGATGGACGCTATGTCTTTTGTGTCAGGCAGTCGATGCCTAGGTTCCCTAGTGCATCGATTGGCGACCAAACAGCTTGGTTTAATCCGAAGTCGGGCGTGGGGTGCGATTGCTGACGTTGTTGCCGTCGTTATTGTGCAACCCCCAGAACGAAATGGAGGAAATCGCAACGAGCAGTCCCATCGTGATAAAGGCGTGGTGCAGCGCGGGAATAACCTCGGCGGGATTGGTTTGATCGAGGCCGCGCAGAAACCAACCTGCGACGAGCGAGGCGAAGGCGACGCCAAAACTGAACGAGAGTTGCTGGCTCGTGCTCGCGATGCTGCTCGCTTTGCTCGCGTCGCGATCGTCCACATCGGCATAGATCAGCGAGTTCATGCTGGTGAATTGCAGCGACATGAAAAATCCCTGTGCTAGACCGAGACAGAGAATCAGCCAGATGGGCGAGCCCGGTTTGATGAGCGTAAAGAGGCTGATGATGACGCCAATCATCAGCGTGTTGCTGATGAGGATCGTGCGGTGACCAAACCACGCGAGCAATCGGCGACTGGTGATTTTCATGATGATCGCTGCCGCCGCGGTGGGCATGGTTAGTAATCCCGCCTGCCACGGTGCATAGCCGAGACCGATTTGATAAAGCAGCGGGAGTAAAAATGGCATACCGCCGATACCGAGGCGCGTGACGAAACCACCGACGACCGCCAGCCGGAAGGAGCGAATATGAAACAACCCCAGCGACAACACGGGTTTGTCGGTGTGCCGGGCGTGCCAACCGTAGGCGGCGAGCAGGGCGAGCGAAATGGCGGTCAGCAACGTGAGTTTGCCGACCGGCATGGTGTGTTCGCCGAACACTTCCAATACATAAGAGAGCAGGGCGATGCCTGAGCCGAAGAGCAGGAATCCGCTGCGATCGAGCGGCGGCACTTCTTCGTCAATGTAGTTAGGCATGTAGCGACGCACCAACCAGAGCCCGACGAGCGCGAAGGGCAGGTTGATAAAAAAGATCACGCGCCAGTGCAGCCAGTGCACGATCAGGCCGCCGGCAAACGGTCCGATCATCGGTCCGATTAACGCCGGCACGATCACGTAGTTCATCGTCCGCAGAAGATCGGAACGCGGAAATGTGCGCACCAGCGCGATGCGGCCGACCGGCGTCATCATGGCGCCGCCCATGCCTTGAATCACACGCGACACCACGAGCATCGGCACATTAAGGGCCATGCCGCACAGCAGTGATCCGACGGTAAATATGGCCACAGCCCACATAAACACGCGTCGGGTGCCGAATCGGTCCGCCATCCAGCCGCTGATCGGGATGAAAACAGCCAGACTGAGCGTGTAACTGGTCAGAACCGCCTTGAGCGCCAGTGGTTCGACGCCCAACCCCTCAGCCATGACCGGGACCGCCGTATTAAGAATAGTGGCGTCCAGATTTTCCATGAACAACGCCACGGCGACGAGCCAAGGAAGGTAGCGTTTTACGGAATCTGACGGCATCATGGGCAAGCCACAGAACTATCCGTCACTTTCGCAGAATCAATCAGCCCGTGAAATTTCGGGGAAATGCCACAGACGGACGGCAAGCCTGAAATTGGGCCTTTACGAGTTAAAATCCACTGTCGAGGTTTGGGTTTGCCCGCGGCTCGCGGGTTCTTCCACACTTATCCCTTTCATGTATCTCAAGGCGCTCAAGCTTCACGGTTTCAAGTCCTTTGCCGACCCCACGACTCTCAAATTCGAACCCGGCGTAACGGCCGTTGTCGGCCCGAACGGTTGCGGTAAATCCAACATCGCCGACGGCATCCGCTGGGTGCTGGGTGAGCAAAGCGCGAAGGCGCTGCGCGGCGGCAAGATGCAGGACGTCATTTTCGAAGGCGCCGACACGCGCAAACCCGCGCAGTTGTGCGAAGTTTCGCTGCTGCTCACCGATTGCGAAAAGCAGCTCGGCAGCGAGTTTCACGAAATCGAGATCATGCGCCGCGTGCATCGCGACGGCCAGAGCGAGTATTATTTCAACGGCCAACCCTGCCGTTTGAAGGACATCCACAAGCTCTTCATGGATACCGGCGTCGGTCGGACCAGTTACTCGATCATGGCGCAGGGCCAGATCGATCAAATCCTTTCCTCCAAGCCCGAAGAACGCCGTGCGGTGTTTGAAGAGGCCGCCGGCATCACGAAATACAAGAGCCAGCGCCGCGAGGCGATGGGCAAGCTCGCGCTGACCGAGCAAAACCTCGCCCGCGTGGCCGACGTCGTCGCCGAAGTCAGCCGCCAGATCGGCAGTCTGCGTCGCCAAGCCTCGAAGGCTTTGCGCTACAAACGGCTCAATCATCGTCTGCGTCACCTCGCGCTCGCGTGGAGCGGTTATCAACACGCGCAAATTTCCGCCACGCTGGGCGAACTCGAGGCCAAGGTGCAGTCCTTGCGCACCGAGGCCGACACGCGCCGTCACGATCTCGAAACGCAACAATCCGCGCTCGAGGAAAAGAAGGCACAACGCGGCCGTTTGAACCAGCGCGTGCAGGATGCGCAGCAGGCTGTTTACGATCTGCGTTCGCAAAAGGAAGCGGCGGAGAACCAAGCCAATCTCGCGCAGATCAAGCGCAACGGTTTGGAAGATCGTCTCGAGTCTTCGCGCAACAATCTCGGCGAACTCGAAATGCAGCTGCGTGAGGTTTCCGAGAAGGCGAATACCGGCGCGCAGAATAAGGAAGAGCAACTCACCTTGCTCGGCACGTCCGACGACGTTTACCAGCAGCGCAACCGCGAGCTAGCCATCGCCGAAGGCGAATTGAGCAAGCTCGAGCAGGAGTTGCAGCAGGCGAAGTTCCAGCTGCTCCAATTTGACAGCACCGTCGCTCGTTTGCGCACGGATTGTTCCGGTTATGAAGTCGATCAGAAGACCAGTGTGCATCGACACGATGCGCTGGCGCAGGAGCTGGAACAAGTGCGGCAACAATCCGCCTCCGCCGGCCAACTCGCCGGCGAATTAGAAGTCCGCGTCGAAGAGGCGCTGGCTGAGAAGTCACGCGCGCACAACGAGGTCGTGGCTGCGCAGCAGACCATTTCCACGCTCACCGGCGAATTCCGCGAGGCGCAACGCAAGCAGCAGGAAATCGATCGTGCACTCGCGCAGCGCACTGCGCGTCTGCGTTTGCTGCAGCAGTTGCAGGAAAAGTGGGAAGGTTTCGGCGAAGGCGCGAAGGCGATTCTCCAGGGCCGTTTGGATAACGCGCTGGCCGGCGCGAAGCCGTTGCCGATTACGCAGGGGCTCGAAATGAAACCCGACTGCGCCCGCGCGGTTGAGGCGATTTTAGGTGCGGCGGCCGAGGCCATTAGCGTGAGCGACATGGCGACCGCCCAGCGTATTCTGGCGCAACTCGAGGCCGAGGAAATTGGTTCGGTGGTGCTGCACGTCGGCGATGCGGTGGGAGCGCAGGCGGCGAATGCCGAGCTTCCTGCATTTTTGCAGCCGGCGACGACAGCGCTGGTCAACGTGGATCCTTCGCATCCTGCGGTCAGTGTTTTGTCTTCGTGCTACCTGACCGACGACTTGCCGGCGTTCCTAGAGTATTGGAAAGCGAATCCGAATTTCAGCTTCCTCGCCGTGGCCGCCCGCAAGGGCGATTTGGTGGACCGCCGCGGTTTGGTTTACGGTGGCTATCGCAACAGAAAGAAGTCGGCGAACAGCATCGTGCAGCGCGAAATCGACCTGCGCGAAACCGCGCGCGCGCTGGCTGATGAGCAAAAGGCGCACGACGACCAAAAGCTTGTTATCGACGGCATCAATGCCCGCCTTACCGAGGCAGAACAGTTGCTCGAAGCGAAACGCGCGGAAGTGCTGACGGTCACGCAAAACGTCGCCGCCGTGCAGGCCGAGCAGCGCAATGCCCAGCGTGCGTTGGAGGAAATCACGCAGCGAATCGAGCGCATGGAACGCGAAGTCGCTTCGCTCGAGATCGCTCGCAACGAAGCGCATGAGCGTTGGGAGAAAGCACAGGCTGGTTTGCAAGAGGCCGAGACCGCGGCCACCGCGCAGCGGGAAAAGATTCAGCAGCTTGAAACGCGCATTACGGAGATTCGCGCTGATCGTGACGTAAAGCGTGAATCACTCGCGCAGGCCCGCCTTGAACTCGCCGAGCATCGGCAGAGAGTTGAGGTGCTTGATCGCGGCTTGGATGAAATGCAGCGCCGCCGTCAGCAACTCAGCGAGTTGTTGGTGCAGCGCCAGCAGGAGATCGAGGTTTGGAGCGAGCAAATCGCCGAACTCGAGAACGAATCAGCCGCGCAGCGCGGCCGCGCCGCCGAGATGGCCGAATCGCTCACCGTGGCTCAGCAGCAGGTGGAAGCCGTGCGAGTTGAGCTGGTTGAACTCGAGCGTGGCATCTCCGAAGTCGAAGGCACGCAGAACAGTCTGCGACAGCAGACCGAGTCCGCGCACAGCGAACTCAGCCGCCACGAGGTCAAGCTGGCTGAAAATCGTCAGCGCGTGGAATTCCTAGTCGAGGAAGTGCGTCGCGAATTTTCGACCGAGATTTCCGCCATCGATTGGAAGATGCAGCTTTGGCGCGCCGAGGATGAGCCCGAGGGCTTGCAACCGCTCGATCTCGATGAAGAGGAAGATGGGGCGCCTGCACCGGAAGCTACGGTTGAAGCTGAAGCCGCTCCAGCCGGGGAGGCCGAAGGGCAATCCAGCGAATCCGCCGCTGCGAACGCCGACCCTGTGCCGACCAAGCGTCGTCGCAAAAAGAAGGAACCGCGCGGCGAACCCACCGAGCAAGATTTGGCTGCGCTTGATCAAGCCGATTGGGTGTCGATCAAAGCCGAAGTCGATGCCTTGCGTCAGCGTCTCAATGGCATGGGTGCGGTCAATCTCGTGGCCATCGAAGAATACGCGGAGCTTAAACAGCGCCACGATTTCCTCAAGACGCAGATCGACGACCTGAACAATGCGAAGGTCGAACTGCTCAAGGCGATTGACGAGATCAACCGGACTTCGCAGCAGCAGTTCGAAGTCACCTTTGAGCAGATCAAAAAGAACTTCGAATATACCTTCCAAACGCTCTTCGGCGGTGGTCGGGCCGCGCTCGAATTGATCGCGACCGAAGATATTTTGGAAAGCGGTATCGAGATCGTGGCGCAGCCGCCGGGCACCAAGCTGAAGAGCATCACGCTGTTGTCGGGTGGTCAAAAGACCCTCACGGCGGTGGCACTGCTCTTCGCGCTCTACATGGTGAAGCCTTCGCCGTTCTGTTTGCTCGACGAATTGGACGCGCCGCTTGACGAATCGAACATCGGTCGCTTCACCAACTTGCTCGGCAAGTTCGTGGACAACTCGCAATTCATCATCATCACGCACAACAAGCGCACGGTGTCCGCCGCGCAGGCGATTTATGGCGTGACGATGGAAGAACGCGGCGTTTCGAAGACCGTTTCGATGCGCTTCAACCACGAACACGGTGAAGCCGAGGCACATCCGCAAAACATCGCGGAAGCCGTAACCGCAGCCAAAGCGTAATCTTATGGGCCTGCGCGCGACCCGTATCAAATTCATCTGGGGAGCGTCGAAGGTCATTGCCGCCCGCTGGCGTTTTGGTCTGTGGGGATTTTATGAGCGCAAAGAGGGCCATGTAGATTCGGGCCTCGCGATCAGCGTGCGCGGTGTGCTCGTGCTGTGTCTGACGCTCGCAGTGATCGCTTATGTTGGCGGCGCTACGGCGATCTATCTCTGGCTTGACCGGCGCGAGCACAATTACGTGACCTACACGGATGTGCTTTTGCTGCCGCTGCGCGCCGAGGAGGTGCGCGAAAAGCGCGGCCAAGCTTACCTTGAGGCCGGCATCCAAGCGATGAAGGAGCAGCGTTGGTCAGAAGGGGAGATGCAGCTGCGACTCGGGCTGGCGCGCTATCCGCAGGCACTCAAAGCGCGTCTCGCGCTGGCGGAATTTTATTTTTATATTCAGCAAAACGATCGCGCGCTAAAGGTTCTCGCGGAGGGGATGGATGCGACGACGGCATATCCGGGGCGCCGTTACATGACCAATTACCTGACCATTGCGTCCCACGGTCAGGATCACGGCGCGATATTGGACGCGTGTTCGCGTTATCTGGACAATCCGGCGATCGATTTGAGCGACAAGGAACGCGATTGGTTGCTGCAGCAAAAGCTTTCGTCGCTCATTGCCGACGGGCAGGCGGCGGAGGCACTGTCGATTTTGGAAACCGTTCCTGACAGCGTGGTATTTAACGAACAACGCGTCCTCGTGCTTATCGAACTCGGTCGCGTGAAGGAAGCGGCGGAATATTTGAAAACCTGGCGGAAGGAAGCCGGTGGCACTGCGCAAATCATCCGCCTGCAAGTGCGAGTGGCGCGAGAGTTGGGTCACATTGAGCAGCTAAATGAATTTCTGGCGGAATTGCGCCGGCTGCATCCGTCAGATCCGCGCAGCCAAGCCTACGCGGTGGTGCAGCAAAAAATGGCGGGAGAAGATCAGATGGCGCGGGCCTCGCTTGAGGATTACTTTTTCCGCTTTGGTGGTTTTGCCACCAACACGCTTTTGATCGCGCAACCGCTCGCGGAAATCGGCGCGAGTGACATGGTGCAGGTGTGTCTCGATCGTGCGACTGAGCAAGGATATGATTTGCGCCCGTATCTGCTGCTGCTTGCTCAGGCCCAGCTCAAAAACAGCGATTGGAAAAACGCCCGCGCGACCATGCAGCGGTTGTCCACGATGAGCACGAAAGGACGTTCCGCCCGCGAGCTCGACACGGCGGAACTGGCCGGAATTTTGGCGGATATCGCGGCCGAGCCGATTGAGGCGCCGCAAGTCTCGCTTTTGAAGTATATCGAGAGCCGGCGTCTGGTATTTCAGACCTACCGGATGATCACGGACACGCTCATGCGGGCGGAACGTTACGAGGCAGCGTTGGAAGTCATCGCGCGCTCCGATCGGCTTTATCCGAAGAATCGGGCCTTGGATGAATTCAAAGCCAAGGCATCGGCCGTGATTGCTGAGCGCCGAGCTCAGCAAACCAAACCGGAGATAAATCTCTCGGTGCCGGTGTTTGTTGAGCAAACGTTCTTTACTCGCGTGGACGAGGCTATCGCCGCGAAGCAGTGGACTGAAGCCGCCACGATGATTCGTGACGTGCAACAATCACGACCCACTTGGCTCAAATCTCGCGAGGCGGATGTGTTGGGCCGTCAGATGCGCGTGGCTCGCGGTTCACAGTCGTTGTTGGAGATGTCACTGGCCGCCCGCATGATGCTTGATGGCACGCTGGCGCGCGCACAACTCGTGGTGGATTATGCGGTGGAGCTGCGCAATCAGGGCGACACTGAGCCAGCGGTTATGCTGCTGCGTGAGGTGCTGCGAAAAATGCCGGCGCATGCACTCGCGCGGCGGTTGTTGGAAAAATGGACCGCTCCGCCGACGAAGGTTGAGAAAAACGCCGACGCAGACGCCGAGTAATCGCATTCGTTTATCCGGCTTGGATTTAGTTTGGGCGGTTTGTATAGTCGGTCGCTTATGAGCCAAAATGTTTGTCCCGTTTGCACGATGGAAGATGTCCTTGCTCATTCCGATCACTGGGAATGCGCGACCTGCGGTCATGAATGGCCGCGAGAGGGAGCGTCCGAGCAAGCCCGCGTGGTGAAAGATGCGCATGGCACGCCGCTGGCCGATGGCGACACGGTGGTGCTGATCAAGGACCTTAAACTGCGTGGCGGTGGCGGCGTGCTTAAAGGTGGCACCAAGGCCAAAAACATCCGCTTGGTAGATGGCGACCACGAGATTGATTGCAAAATCGATGGCACGCCGATGGCGCTGAAGGCGTGCTTCGTGAAAAAGGCGTGAGCCGCATGGGAGGGACGACCTCCGTGTCGCCGTCTTAAACTGGCGCGGACCGGACGGAGCCGGTCCCTCCCAAGTCTCGAGCCTTGGGCGTGGGAAACTGGTTTCGAGGAATTTTACGCGAGAGCCTGCCTCACGAGCGGCGCAACCTTCGTGCCCAATATTTCGGTCGCGCGCATGATCTGCGCGTGAGTCAGGCGACGATTGTCGAGCAGGATGGAGAGACGTGAAATCCCGCCGAGCACGTGATGCGTGTTGATGATCTTTTCCGCGATGGCTTCGGCGTCGCCCACTTGCAGAGCGCCGATTTCGCTACACTGCGCCTCAAAGTGAGCGCGGGTAGGCGGCGGCCAACCGCGTTCGCGACCGAGCTTGGCAAACATTTCGTGATAGGCGGGCCAGAATGTATCGAGCGCCTGCGTGGTTGTGTCGGCCAGAAAGCCGATGTTGTGCACGCCGATGAAGCATTGATCGGCGGGATGCCCTGAGTCCGTCCATGTCTGACGATAGAGATCAGCCAGCGGGCGGAAGTGTTTGGGCGAGCCGCCGATGATGGCGATGATCAGAGGCAGACCGAGCTTGGCGGCGCGCACGACGGATTCCGGTGTGCCACCTACGCCGACGAAAACCGGCAGCGGTTGCTGAAGCGCGCGAGGATAAACACCCTGACCGGTCAGCGGCGCACGGTGCTTGCCTGACCAGGTGATGTTGGTCTCGGCACGAATCTTCAGGAGCAACTCCAGCTTCTCTGTGGCGAGTTCGTCGTAGTCGTTCAGATCGTAGCCGAATAGCGGATAGGATTCGATGAAGGAACCGCGCCCGATGACGAGCTCCGCCCGGCCATTGGAAATGAGATCAACTGTGGCGAATTGTTGATAAACCCGCACGGGGTCATCGGAACTGAGCACGGTTACCGCGCTTGCGAGGCGGATTTGCTTGGTGCGAGCGGCCGCCGCGGCGAGGAGCACAGCGGGAGAGGACGAGACGTATTCCGGGCGGTGATGTTCGCCGATGCCAAAGACATCTAGGCCCGTTTGATCGGCCAATTCGATTTGCTCAAGCAGCTCGTTGACTCGCTGAGCGTCGCCGATTGGTCCGCTCTTTGCCGTCGCTACAAAGCTATCAATTCCGATTTGCATGAACCACTCATAGTCATCGTGTGTCGTTCGGCAAACAGGGGCGTGGGTTGCCATGTGGAAAATCCAGGCCCAAGCGCTTGGGAAATTGACGAAAGGACGGGGCTGCAACTATCAAGACTACCCATGTCCGCTTCCTCTGTTTCGACCGCATCCAAACGCGGCGTGTTTCAGCGTTTTCTCGACGGTATCGAATGGGTGGGGAACGCGTTGCCCAATCCCGCTACGCTCTTCGCTGCTCTGGCCCTCCTTGTAGTGCTTTTGTCGGGACTGCTTCATGCACTGGGCGTGTCGGTGATCAATCCGGCCACGAAGGACGCGGTTAATGTGGTCAGCTTGATGACAGTTGAGGGACTGCATCGCATGCTGACGAATGCGGTCACAAATTTTTCCGGATTCGCTCCAATCGGCACCGTGTTGGTCGCGATTCTTGGCATCGCGGTGGCGGAATCGTCGGGTTTGATCGGCGCAGTGTTGCGTGTGACCGTGAGCAAGGCGCCTCCGGCTGCGCTGACCGCGGTCATCGTGTTTGCGGGCGTCATGTCGAACGTGGGCAGCGATGTTGGTTATGTGCTCCTGATTCCGCTGGCTGGTGCGATCTTTGCGGCGGTGGGGCGGCATCCACTGGCGGGCATCGCAGCGGCGTTCGCGGGCGTGTCTGGTGGATTCAGTGCGAATCTTCTGCCAGGCACGGTGGACGTGTTGCTCGCTGGGATCACGCAGGAGTCGGCGCGCCTGTTGGTGCCCGATTACACCATTCTGCCCACGGCGAATTATTACTTCATGTTTGCGGCGACCTTCGTGGTCACTGGAGTTGGCACTTGGGTGACGGACCGTTTGGTCGAACCGCGATTGGCCGGAACCGAAGGATCGGAAAATACCGGAACAACGGTCGAAGCGCTGACGGTGGCGGAGAAGCGCGGACTACTATTCGCAGGCGTGGCGACTTTGCTGGTGACGCTGATCGTGGGGTGGGGCGTGTTGCCATTGGGTTCGGTGCCCGGAGCGGGATTTCTGCTCGATCCGGCGAGCCCTGAGTTCACGCGCTCGATTTTCATGCGCAGCATCGTGGTCTTCATTTGTGTGACAGGCATTGTGCTGGGCGTGGCTTACGGCATTGGTGCAGGCACGGTGAAAAACGACCACGACGTCATCTCCGGCATGTCGAAATCGATGGCGACGATGGGCTCCTATCTCGTGCTGATGTTCTTTTGCGCGCAGTTCGTGAATTACTTTGCGTGGACCAATCTCGGCACGATCACGGCGGTGAAAGGTGCGGAACTTTTGCAGGCCTCAGGTCTGGGGCCTGCGCCGCTGACCGTGGCGGTGATTTTGTTCACGGCGTTTATCAATCTGTTTATCGGCAGCGCGTCGGCCAAATGGACGCTGCTCGGCCCCGTGTTGGTGCCGATGTTTATGTTCGTCGGCTATTCACCTGAATTTGTGCAGGCGGCCTATCGGGTGGGTGATAGTTGCACGAATATCATCACGCCGCTGATGGTTTATTTTCCGCTCGTGCTAACCTTCGCGCAGAAATATGCGCCCAAGACCGGCATCGGCACGCTCATCTCGATCATGCTGCCGTATTCCATCGTGTTCCTGATCGGTTGGTCGATCCTGCTCGTGGTGTGGATTTTCGCTGGCCTGCCGCTGGGCCCGGATGCGCCGATGTTTATCGAGCTGTGATGGGCGCTGCATGGTCAGGTGTGAAGGGCGCCTAGAGTGACAAAACGAAAAGGCGGGATTTGGAAATCCCGCCCTACAAGAAATGAGCTGTCCTGAGTGAGTGCTTCGCTGCCTCAGGATTTGGTTTTTATCACAGGATCAAATCCGGCGGGACGTTGGCGAGGGCTTCTTCCATGGTGGAGAGGCCCATCTTGACCTTGAGCATCGAGTCTTGGTGCAGGGTTTTCATGCCGTTCTTCATCGCGATGCGTTTGAGGACGGCGACTTCGACTTCCTTGTTGATGCCTTCGGTAAGCTCCTCGCTGTTGGTCATGAGTTCATGGATACCAACGCGGCCCTTGTAACCGGTGCCGTTGCACATGGGACAGCCTTGCGGATTGGCTTTAAAAATCTCGCCGGTCCAGCCGATGGCTTTGTCCATGATTTCGCTTTCGCGGCCCTGCGGAGTGTAGGGCTGTTTGCAATTTTTGCAGACGCGGCGAAGCAGGCGCTGGGCGCAAACGCAAACGAGCGACGCGGAAATGTTAAACGGTTCGACGCCCATTTCGCCGATACGATTGATGGTCGAAGGCGCGTCATTGGTGTGTAGCGTCGAGACGAGCAAGTGACCAGTGAGAGCGGCTTCGACGGCGATCTGGGCGGTTTCTTCGTCGCGGATTTCACCGACGAGAATGATGTCGGGGTCCATACGCAGATAACAGCGTAGCGCGGTGGCGAAAGTCAGGCCGATCTGGCGGTTCATCTGCATCTGGTTGATGCCGGTGAGCGTGTATTCGATCGGGTCTTCCGCGGTCTGGATATTGACATCAGGCGTGTTCACTTCGCCGAGGGCGGAGTAGAGCGTCATCGATTTGCCGGAACCGGTCGGGCCGCAGTGCAGAATCATGCCGTAGGGCTGGCGGATGCACTCGCGATATTTCGCGAGATTTTCCTCGGAGAAGCCCAGCGCGTGCAGGGGCAGGGTGGACTTGGACTTGTCGAGAATACGCATGACCACCTTTTCGCCGTCCTTCATCGGGCCGGTGGCGACACGAAGGTCGATGTCCATGTTCTTCTTCGTGTATTTCTTGAAGACAATACGACCGTCCTGCGGCAGGCGGCGCTCCGCGATGTCGAGGTTGCACATGATCTTCAAACGCGTGACGAGTGCGTTGGAGACTTGCTTGGGGAGGCGGAGCTTTTCCTGGCAGAGACCGTCGATGCGGTAGCGGACGATGAGTTCTTTTTCCTGCGGTTCGATGTGAATGTCCGATGCGCCGGAAACGTAAGCATCCTCAATGATGCGATTGGTGAGCTGGATGATCGGCGCGGAGTCTTCGCTTTCGAGATCCTCGACTTTCACGTCGCCGCTGCCGGTGTCGTCGTAAGCGGTGCTGATGATGTCGGCGACGGAACTGATATCGACGTCGTCCGGCGTGGCGGCCTGCGCCTTCGTGTCCTTGAAGAATTTTTTCAGCAGCGTTTCGAAGAGCGTGGCCGAAACGACGCGCACTTCGTCGATGTGCATTTCGGTCGCTTGTGAAAACGCCTCGCGCTTGGCGTAGTCCAGCGGGTTGGTCATCAGGACCGCGACCGAGTTGGGTGAAAGCTGCTTGTGCGGGAAAACACCTTCGCGGCGCATGATCGCGTCGCCGGTGACCTCGACGAGTTTATCGTCGATCTCAATTTCATCGATCGTGGTGACGAGCGGAAGATCGGTCAGCTTGGCGATGAAGCGCGCGGTGTCGTCGGCGCTGAGCTGGAACTTCGGGTCCACCATGCGCTGGATGAGGGTGGACGAATATTCGGCCACTTCCTCCAGCAACGCCTTGTCCTTTTCGGTGAACAATCCGTCGGTGCCGGCGGCAGGCTCTTTGTTGAGAACTTGAATGGCGCCGATGACGACGTTGGTTTTGAGCGGAACCGTGAGCATCGAGTTCACCTCGAAGCCCGTGGTCTTGGTCATGGACACAAGGCTGCCGGAGTCAGGACCGTTTTTCGTGAAGAAGAGCGGCTCGCCGGTTTGGATGACTGTGCCGACGTTGCCGGTGCCGAGCGGAAGCTTGAGCGCAAGGAGCTTGTCGCGCGTCGCTTGAAAATGGGCCTCCTTGTCCTTGTCTTTTCCCCACAGTGTCGGGGAGTAGTAAATGTGTTTGAAGGCGATGTCGTTGCCCTCGACGAGGTAGAACGTCATCGATTGCGCCTGCAATGCGTCCACCACTTTAACGGCGGTGAGTTCAATGACGGAGTCCAGGTCTTCGCGAGTGGGCGTCGGCTTGGAAATGACCTTGATCAGCAGGGAACGACGAAGGGCATTGGCGATCTGTGGTGTGGCCATGGGGACGCGCGGAACGGGTTTGGGTAACTCTGTGATTGTCAGCGGTTGCCGGGTGTCGCAATGACAAAGAGCGCAAACGCATCGCGATGTTCACGTGGCTGAAGTTCATTTGGACGAGATTGCGTCCCGGCGGTGCCGGGGCTCGCGGTGAATTGCTGGCGCGGCGGCATCTGGAATCGGTTGTCGGGATGCGCATCATCGCGGCCAATTGGCGTAATCCGCGGGATCGGCGAGAAGAGCTGGATCTCGTGGCGATGGACGGCGAGGCGCTGGTTTTCGTCGAAGTCAAGACGCGCGTCGCGGACGCGTTGGTATCGGGCTACCACGCCGTGAACGAACGTAAGAAACGTGTCGTGCAGCGTGCGGCGCGGGCGTATCTGCGCCGATTAAACCCCGTGCCGCGCACGGTGCGATTCGACATCGTCGAGGTGGCTTTGCCCCGCAAGGGCAGGGAAGGCGGGCCCGAAGTGCGTCACTTCGCCAACGTGCCGCTGTTTCCCAAGCACTTTCGCCCGGGCGGGGACCTGTAAGGCGGGATCGCCGATCCCGCCTCGACCAACGTTACAGTTGCGCTTTGGCGGGATCGCCGATCCCGCCCTACAATTCAAATCGGGCCCTGCGTTGGGTTATTGAAGACAGTCCGAATATGACCACTAAATGCCTTGCTTGCACACGGCGCAGATTCAGAAACTGTTGATTCCATGGCTGAATCCCAGCGTCATCCCTTTCTCCACGGTCTGAGCAAACATCGCGGCGCCCCTCCGACGGTCGTCGTCATTTTCGGCGCATCCGGTGACCTGACCGCCCGGAAACTGATTCCCGCCGTTTACAACCTAGGCGTGGATAATCTGCTGCCGACCGACTTCCATTTGGTGGGCTACGGCCGCAAAGAAATCCCGCACGATGAGTTCCGCACACTGGCCTCGGATGCGATCAAGGAATTTTCCCGCCGCGAACTCGATCAGGACGTTTGGGGACGCATCGCCAAGAACACGACTTACGTCGCGGGCGGCTATGATGATGTCGAGGCGTTCAAGCGCCTGGCCAAGCACATCAATGAAATCGAAAAGAGCGTCGGTCGCGACGTGCAGGTGCTGTTCTACATTTCCACGCCGCCGTCGGTCTTCGCTCCGATCTTGAAGAACCTCGGTGCGGCCGGGCTCGCTCACAAGCACCTCGGGCAAGCGCATCACGCGAAGGTCATCATCGAAAAACCCTTTGGCCGCGACCTGGCCTCGGCGCGCGAACTCAACGGCACGATCCGCTCGGTGTTCGAAGAACATCAGGTTTATCGCATCGACCACTACCTTGGCAAAGAGACCGTGCAGGACTTGCTCGTGCAGCGTTTCTCCAACGCGATTTTCGAACCGCTCTGGAACCGCAACTACATCGAGAGCGTGCAGATCACCGTGGCCGAAGAAGTCGGCGTCGGTTCGCGCGGCGGTTACTATGAGCAAAGCGGCGCGCTGCGTGACATGATTCAAAACCACACCATGCAGCTGCTCGCGTTGACCGCGATGGAGCCGCCGGTGTCGCTCGATGGGGAATCGATCCGTGACGAGAAGGTGAAATTGCTCAAAGCCATTCAGCCGCTGCGCCTCGGGCCCAATGGCGACGTCGCTCGCGCGCAATACGCCGACGGCATGATCGGCGGCAAACCCGCGCAAGGCTACTTGAAGGAAGAGGGTATTGCCGAGACGTCGAAGACCGAGACCTACGCGGCGCTGCGTCTCTCGATCAATAACTGGCGCTGGCAGGGCGTGCCGTTCTACCTGCGTTCCGGCAAGCGCATGGCGCGCCGTGTTTCCGAGATCGCGATCAACTTTCGCCGTCCGCCCGGCACGCTTTTCGCCGAGAGCGAGAAGTTCAACCTCGCCGGCAACACGCTCGCGTTCCAGATCCAGCCCGACGAAGGCCTGAGCCTTATCCTCAACGCCAAGGTGCCCGGACTAGAAACGCGCACGCAACCGGTGAAAATGAATTTCCGCTACGCCACGACCTTCGGCTCGAACACGCCGGAGGCTTACGAACGCCTCGTGCTCGACGCGATGATCGGCGACGGCACGTTGTTTATTCGCGGCGACGAAGCGGAGACCTCGTGGAAACTTTGCACGCCGTTGCTCGAGTATTGGTCCGAAGCCGGACGCGAAGGCATGGACAGTTATCCCGCGGGTTCGTGGGGACCGCCGAGCGCCGACGCGTTGCTCGCCAAGAACAATCACCACTGGCGCCAACCCTGAGCCATGTCATCGATTTTTGATGTTCTGCCGGGCATCGAGGTGCCTGTGGGCGAAATCTCCAAACGCTTGGCGCGGATGTGGGCCGATACGGCGGCGGAAGGTGGCACTGCGCCCAACCCCGACGATGCCAAGGCCACGCAGGTTAATTTCGTGCTGCACCTTGGGTTTCAAACCACCGCGGAAGACGCGGCCGCGCAGTTTCAAACTCTGGTTAAGTTTTCCCGTCGCTATCCCTGCCGCACGGTCGTGCTTTGCCCGCAATCGGATGCCGAAGACAAAGGGAGCATGGAGATCCGCGCAAAGATTTACGGCGAGTGTCACACCGGCAAATCGAAGAGTGATAAACGCTGCGTGGAATTCGTGATGCTGAATTACTCCAAGGCCGCGCGCGGATTTTTGGAGAACCAAGTCTCAATCAGCCTCTCGACTGATCTGCCGTTGTATTATTGGGCGCACCGTTTTTCCGCGAGTTCCAAGCTGGCCGATTACGGCTACCTGTTGAGCCGCGCAAAGCGGGTGCTCTTGGACAGCGCCATCGCTCCGGCCGATGCGCTGACTTATCCGTGGCCGAATCCGGCGGCGCTGAGTGATTTGGTGTATGCGCGACTTCTGCCGGTGCGTCAGGCCGTCGGACAATTTATCGCCGGATTCACGCCGCAGGTTATTACGGACGGGCTCAAACGCGTCGTGGTTTCGCACGGCAAAGATTTGTCGGCGGAAGCCCGCGTGCTTTCTGGCTGGCTGCAAAGTCGCCTGGCGGCCTGCGGTGCGGAAAACGTCGGCTTCGAATTGAAGGTCGCCGCCGACCGCACGCTGGCAATCGATTTTGATTACGCCAACGCGGACAAGAAATTCCACTGGCTGGGCGATCTCGGCAAGGGGCATGCCCACTTTGTGGGTAATCTCAACGGCACGCCGTCCGAACTCTCGACGTCGATGAGCCTGCTCCCGTCGGACACGGCGCTGAGCGAGGCGATGTTTTTCTGAGCTCGGCAAATCCGAGCGGAAAATTGCCTCCGGCGTTCTGGCGGATAATTGGGAAACGCCTCTTGGTTTAAGAGGCGTTGATCACCGCGTAGCTGCGTTTGCCTTTGCGAAGCAGCAGGTATTGGCCGAAGAGCAGGTCGGCACTCGTGATGGTGCGTGCGTTGTCCGTGGACTTGACGTTGTTCACGTAGATGCCGCCGCCGTCGATGTCCTTGCGGGCTTGGCCCTTTGACGGGCAGAGGCCGCTGTGCACGAGTAGTTCGATCAGCGCGGTGCCGGCGCCTTCGAGATTGTCGCGGGGAAAATCTTTGGTCGGCACTTCTCCGACCACATCGCGGAACGTTTCCTCGGACGTGTCGCCGATCTCGGCGCCGAACAAAATCGCGCTGGCCTTGACGGCGGCTTCGAGCGCGGCCTCGCCGTGCACGAGTTTGGTGACTTCACGGGCGAGGGCCTTGTGTGCTTCGCGCGCACCGGGATTGGCGGCGTGTGTAGCTTCGAGGATTCCGATTTCTTCACGGCTGAGGAACGTGAATTTGCGCAGGTATTCGCTGACCTTGGCGTCCTCGGTGTTGATAAAGAACTGGTAGAATTTGTAGGGGCTGGTCTTTTGCGGATCGAGCCAGACCGCGCCGCCCTCGGTTTTGCCGAACTTCGTGCCGTCAGCCTTCGTGATGAGCGGGAAGGTCCAGCCCCAGGCGGGCACGCCGAGCTTTTTGCGAATGAGATCGGTGCCGGCGGTGATGTTGCCCCATTGGTCCGAGCCGCCGATTTGCAGCTCGCAGTTCTGCGTTTTGCGCAAGTGGTAAAAGTCGTGGGCTTGGAGCAGCTGGTAACTGAATTCCGTGTAGCTGATGCCGTTGTCGCCTTCCATGCGCGACTTCACGGAATCCTTGGCGAGCATTTGGTTGACCGAAAAGTGCTTTCCGATGTCGCGGAGGAAATCGAGGAAGCTGATCGGCGCGGTCCAGTCGGCATTATCGACCAGCACGGCGGGATTTTCCGCAGCTTCGAAGTCGAGCAGACGGGCGAGTTGTTGCTTGATGCAGGAAACGTTGTGCGCGAGCTGTTCGCGCGTGAGCAGATTACGCTCGGCGGATTTGCCGGAGGGATCGCCAACCATGCCGGTCGCGCCGCCGGCGAGGGCGATGGGATTGTGGCCGGCGAGTTGGAAACGGCGGAGCGTGAGCTGGCCCATCAGGTGACCGACATGCAGCGAGTCACCGGTCGGATCGAAGCCGCAATACAAGGTTACCGCGCCTTCGCTCAGGCGCTTGGTGAGCGCGTCAAGGTCGGTGCAGTCGGCTAGGAGGCCGCGCCATTGCAGGTCTTCGATCAGGTTCATAGCAGGGCCGGCCATTAACGGGGTCCGGACCGCATCGCGCAAACAAATCTTATGGGGACGTTTTGGAAAATAGAATACACCCTACTATGAGGAAAATCGGTTTGTCAGTGGGGGAGGGTGGCTTCTATCTTTGCTGCCCCGGTTGCGGAAGTGTTTGGCTTTCCGCCCGAAACCAACCCTCAACTCAAATCACCATGCCCATTGCAGTAGGTTCCACCGCTCCCGATTT
>JGI12383J13903_1000431_pt1 | contig 32143 bp, 24 predicted proteins | sample Passage237B_FD_13903 | JGI IMG/M metagenome (IMG submission 13903)
ATTTAATATTTTTTTGGTTCTAACGCACTCATTTCGGACAATGCCTCAATGAGTTTGTTGAAACTCTATTTTTAAATGGCCCTATTTTGGGGAAGCTTACATTGTGATATTGAGTGAGGCAGAGGTTATTGAATGGGGTAAAGCATAAGACCTTGAGCATATATATTCGACCCCTTGAGGGTCGTACCTTGCTTGAACTGTTTTTTGCTTTAAACATTTAATCCCATTGGGATTAGGTTGTGTATGGAGGAAAATTCATTTTCGGAATATCTTGTTTGTCTGAATGGATGGGTAGTTGGATGAATAATAAGGCGTGACTGACCTCGAAGAGGTCACATGATTATAGAATAAAGCTGAGAGACTAAATCCGTCCTTGAAAGGGTCGCGTATAATATCTTAGTGTTTTACAATAAACCCCTTGACAATTAAGATGAAGTCTTAACCAAAATGTGAAATATCGGTAGCGTGTAATACCTTTATAAATTTCAATTTTGTAAAAAAGACAACTAAGGCTATTCTATCACCCTGTACCCGGCAATTAACAGAAAGGATAGCCTTAGTTTATTTTTATTTCATCTGATAAGCCATTTTTATATCGGTTTAATACAACAGTTACTTTTATGATTATCCCCATTAATTAAATCAAAGTAAACGTTCACACATCCTAAACTATCCCTGATAAAGTACAAACCTGATATCTGCGTTGTAACGTCTACTTTTGGCTCCTCACTAGTACAATCACAAATACATGAATTTTAAAAACAAACTCAGGTTACTGTGCCTGGCTATGCTATTGTTGGTTAGCAATAGTTTTGCACAAACGCAGCAAATTAAAGGACTCGTAGTTCTGGTAAGCTTTTTGGGAGATCCTTTTCCGGAACCTGAAGACTCTGTAGCCATGATGATGAATCAAACCGGATTTTCAGGATGGGGTAATCAGGGCTCTGTAAAAGACTACTTTTATACACAATCAAATGGCAAGCTGGAGTTTACTCATACAGTCATTAAAGTAGCTTTATCAAACCCCATTTCATACTATAGAGGCGGGGGAGGAAGAGATTTGTCAGACATTGTTGATGCCATTAATGCAGCCTTTCCTGCAGGATTTACAGATCTTACATTAAGACCAGACGGTTCTGTATACAGTTTTACCATCTTAACCAAAGTAGGGGGAGGAGCATGGGAATTCGGCCCTCAACCCGGAAGCAATACCATTAAAAACAATGGAGTAAACGCTTACGTCTTCAGAGGAAATATAACGAACTATAACTCATGGGAAAAACCATCTTATAATACTATTTGTCACGAAATGGGGCATTGTGTATTCCGCTGGCCTGATCATTACCAAACAGCCTGGTCTAATCTTGGAAACTACTGTCTGATGGCCTCTGCAGGAAATAATCAGGCGCCTCAGATGATTAATCCGGCATTGAGACTTCAAAAAGGCTGGATTGATAATGTAATAGAAATAGGTAACAGACCTTATGATACTACAATTACTGCAGCGTCCAACAGTTACACGACTGTTTATAAATACACAAACCCTAACAATCCAAAGGAATACCTTTTGGTATACCCTGTGGTATATGGAACCTACTTTCAGGAAAGACTAAGCAGCACAAACGTCGCAGATCAGGGTTTGGCGATCTATTATGTGGATGAAGACGGAGGAATGGAACTACCGGGACAGGAATCTGCATGGCAGGTAAAACTTATTCAGGCAGATAACAAAGACGACTTACACGATGAAGGTGTTTCAAGTGCGGAATATCTTGGTAGCGGATTATACTACACGCCAGTACGCGGAGACTATAATGATTTATATGACAATGTAAAAAACAGCTTCCCTGCTGGAACACCTTTTAGATGGAAAGACGGAGGAGAGTTTGGTCTTCTGTTAGGAGATATTTCTGCTCCTGGAGCTACAATGACCTTTACAGTTTATTCAAGGGGCAATACCTATATTGCAAAATCGGACAACAACGGTACGATCACACCAAAAGGTGTTCTGAGCAGTGTAAACCAGACGTTCACCTTCACCCCATATCCTGGTTACGAAATAAATACAGTAAAGGTGAATGGAAATAATGTTACGCCTACAGGAAATCAATATACTGTAAATGGTGTAGGCAATAAGACTATTGAAGTAAGCTATAAAAGAAAATCCCCTGAAGCAGCATTGCCGTCTCCATGGACGAAAACAGACGTTGGAACTACATCAGTAACAGGTTTTGCCGCATTTGATTCAGGAAGTTTTTACCTTGAATCTTACGGAAACTCAATAGATTATGCTTCTGATAACTTTACGTTTGTATACCAAACACTTTACGGAGACGGATCGATTGTAGCACGTGTTAAAGAATACAAAAATCCTTCAAGAGAAGAAAGTAAGTTTGGAGTAATGATACGTGAATCATTGGCCAGCAATGCAGCGCTGGCAATGATTTCTAAAAGGCCTACCTTTGGTATCAAAGTACAACAACGCACTGCGTCTGGTTACGATCTGGGATCTGACAACGGATATGGAAGCGAGCATCTGGTAGAATTGTATACCTGGTTAAAACTTACAAGAACCGGAAATACCATTACCAGTCATGTATCTAAGGATGGTTTTACCTGGATTAAAAAAGGAGAACAAACGATTTACCTTCCGGCTGAAGTCAAGATAGGAATATTTGCAACCGGTCATGTTTCGGGATATCCTGCAAGGGCAGTCTTTGACAATGTAGAGGTTACAGGAGTTTCCGCGTGTCCAAATGGGGGGGTTAAACTTACCGGTACCCCAATAGGAACTCCTGGTTCCTACTACAACTATGGAAATACACACGATAAAGCATTTGATGGTGATATTTACTCCTTTTTTGATGCCGATGCTTCAGATGATGTTGCCTGGACAGGTTTGTCTTTAGGAGGAGACTACACCATTACAGGAATCAGATTTTATCCAAGATACGATTATACTGATCGTATGGTGGGTGGCAAGTTCCAGGGAAGTAATGTTGCAGACTTCAGTACCGGAGTGGTGGATCTGGTAACATTAAGTAATGAGCCTAATTATGACTGGAATTGTGTACCTGTTATAAATACTGCTACATTCAAATATGTAAGATACATCAGTCCTTCAGAAGGATGGGGCAATGTGGCTGAAATTGAGTTTTACGGTACTGGCGTTGCCAGCAATGTAGCTCCGACAATCAGCATTACCAGTCCTTCAGCAAATGCTTCATTTGTTGCACCAGCTTCTGTCAACATTACAGCAAATGCATCAGATGCCGATGGTACAATTTCCAAAGTTGAATTCTTTGTAGGTACTACGCTGGTTGCAACAGATTATACAGCTCCATATTCTTATACATGGAATACCTCTACAGCTGGTGCATATACTATTACAGCCAAAGCAACAGATAACGATGGCGCAAGCACTTCTGCTTCTGTTACTATTTCTGTTACTGCTTTATTGGCAGACATTAATGGACCGGCTTGTGGAAGTAACTATGCTACATTGTCTTACGAAGTAGAATCTTCAAAAAGAACAAATGCTACAAGTTATAACTGGTGGTACACAGGAAATGCACAATCGGTTAATGCAGTATCAGGATCGCCTTATCAGGTACATATTTCTACAGGAAATAATTTCCAGGCAGGTCAGCTGTGTGTAGGTATCAATTATAGTGGTGCGCCTTATTATGCCAGCTACTGTATCAGTCTGAGTGTTTGTTCAGGTTCAAGAGAAGAGAGTGCAGAATTTATGGAAAGCAAATCAGAGATTAGTTATCAAAACCCATTTACCAATTCTACTATGATCACCTTCCCTAATGCCAATCAGATGGCGTCTATCGAAGTGTTGAATGGAAATGGTCATATCATTGAACAGACTCAGGCAACCGGGGCATATGAATTCGGTAATGAATTAAAGCCAGGGTTTTATATTGTAAAAATCAGCTTTGAGCATGAAACCAAAGTGGTGAAGTTAGTCAAAGAATAATTGCTGATTAGCTGTTTAAGTTAGTTCATATAAGCAGGAGGCATGGTATAAAACCGGCCTCCTGTTTTTTTATTTAAAAACGTTATAACAATTCTGCTTATTCTATAAGGCCGGGATTTTCGCTGTTCGGGATCAGAGCAGTACTTTCGAATTCTTTTTATCAGCTCCAACAGGATTTTTAATAAAGGGAAAAATCATTTACATTAAAGTACCGTTTTGGAACCAATAGGAATGCAGACCAGCAAATAACTTAAATTATGACTATAGAATCGTTTAATAAAGAACTGGAGTTTGATGAAAATCGAATCAGGACAAAAGTTGTCTTGGAAACATTTTTTTCAAAAGAAATACGGATTTTGTTAAGCAAAGGGCAGATGATGAAAGAGCACAAAGCTCCCTTCCCGATTATTATCCACATTATAAAAGGTGAAATCAGGTTAGGTGTTAAAGGAGTAAGCCACACAATGAAAGAAGGGGATATTATAACACTGGAAGGAGATGTACCGCACGACTTAACGGCCAATGAGAATTCTGTCGTCCGTCTGTCCCTTTCAAAGCTGGATAAGGCAGAGCGTGTTAAAGATGTTGTAGGTAAATAAACAGGATCGTGGCAACACCAGTTGTTCTGAAAAAGTAAAAAGGCTGATACATTTACGTACCAGCCTTTTTTAAAATGTTCAACTTATTATTACTACTTTTTAGGTACCAGTGTAACCGCTCTCAGCATTCCATGTTCTTCGCCTTCAAATGTCAGCTTATCTTCGCTGATTTCTTTGATTTGCTTTTCAACTGTTTTGCCACCCTCATTGTAGTGAAGAGTAATGGTTTTGTCATTAACTTCCCATGTTCCATCCTGAGTTTGTCCTGCTTCTGTGTATTCAAAAGTTCCATCGTTTGAGAAACTATAATACACACCACCGATCGCATCTGGAGAAACTACTGTGCCACCTAGTACCAGTTCAATGGCTTTCCAGTCTTTGGCCATCAGTTCTTTATTTTCTTTGGCACAAGAAGTTATGATCAGGGTTAGAATAAACAGAGTAGCGAATCGTTTTAAAAGCATGGTTTTCATGATGTTTTTTGGTCAATAAGATGTTAATTTGCAGTTCAATAAAAATTCTGTTGATATATACGGAAAATTTTACGCAAATGTAATAAAGCTTTTTTAAACAGGAAAAGTTAAACCTTTTCCCGGTCAGATCGCTTTAATGAGTTTTACTTTAAATTTTAAATTCCCAATGGAAGTTCGTTTTCCTGCATATTTTAAGTTTACTACAATTCTTCTGGGCCTGATTCTACTCACGTATGTCCTTACAGAAGCGCAAAATATTTTGATTCTACTGGCCCTGTCCGGGTTAATTTCACTCCTGCTGCTCCCTTTGGTGCGCCGACTGGAAAGAATAATGCCTTCCTCGTTGTCGATTCTTTTGGGCCTGGTCCTGATAATAGTAGTCATTAGCCTGGTGAGTATTTTCGTATACTCCCAATTTGTAAACCTTATTGAAGACCTTCCGGACATTACCGAAAGACTTACAAAAATTCTTGATAAAGGAAATCCTTTACTTGAAAAGTACCTGGGTGTAGAAAAAGGGCAGGCCATAAATTACCTTAAAGAAGAGCTGATAAACCTTCTACAAAGAAGTACGGCAATTTTTTCTACCACTCTTTCCGTTACCACCGGAATATTTACCGCAATTGGTCTTGTTCCGGTCTTCATATTTTTCCTGCTTTATTACAGGGCATTCTTCAGGGATTTTTTACTTCTTTTGTTTGAAAGAGAAAGCCATGGAGATGTACTTAAGACAATTGAAAAAATAGAAATTGTAGCACAGTCGTATCTTTCCGGTTTGCTCATTGTAATATCGATCATCTCCATTCTCAATATCATCGGTTTGTATATTGTCGGGGTAAAATATGCAATATTTTTTGGTCTTTTCGCGGGAATGCTGAATGTAATACCGTATATAGGAGTCTTTTTAGGTTCTACGCTTCCCATAGTATTTACTGCATTACAGGGAGGATCTTTAATTCAGTGTGTTGGAGCAGGTGCGGCGTTGTGGGTTGTTCAGGTGTTAGAGTCCAACTTTATCACGCCTAATATTGTGGGAGGAAAAGTGAGTCTGAATCCGTTTGCTTCCATCCTTGCACTATTGGTAGGAGGTGCTATTTGGGGTGCTTTGGGAATGATTCTTTTTGTACCGTACACAGCAATTCTGAAAGTGATCTTTGACGCCATCGATCCACTCAAACCTTATGGATATTTACTTGGTGAGCCACCTGTTGTTAATGTAGAAAAGAAGGTTCCTTTTTATAAGAAACTTTGGCCTTTTAATAAAAAGAAGAAAGAAGACTAATTCAACATATCATAAAAAAGGACGTTACCCTTGACGTCCTTTTTTTATTTAGTATACAGTGAATGTGAAAACCTAAATAGTTTGTGGTTTTCATTATTCGCTTATATCTGCATAGAAAAAACAAAATCATTGTTTAAACCAGTTATTAAAATAACAATGAATAAATTATAATTTTTCTTAAAAAGTTTACACCATCATTTTTTTACTTAAAAATATGCTTGTAAACGGCTGTATATCAGTCGGCAAAAAGCAGAGGCTTAACATTTTTTTATTCTTTATAGTTCTTCAAATACAGCTTCTCTCAGAGTTTGAAATTAAAACCATCACTTATGAGAAGAATTCTACAACAACAAAAAGAGTATGTCTTTCTCTATGTTATTATTTCAATGGTGAGCCTTTCCTGCATCCATGCAGCGCAGGAGTCAGAGGAAAGGACGATGAATAATTACACAGGAGTAGAGAAAGAAGAACATTCGGAGCAACAGTTTCAACATCTAATAAAATTTGTTAATACCACGAATTCTTTTACTGTTGCTGACCTGCAAACCATCCGTCAACGAGGCATTTTGAAAGCAGTAACTGGCCTGGGACGTACAAGTTACCGAATTACCAGCGACGGTACTCCCATGGGATTAGAATACGAGATGTTACAGTCTTTGGTAAAACATCTCAATGTACAACTTGAAGTTGTAATTGCTGAAAGTGTAGAAGCTATGTATGAAATGCTTAAAAGAGGAGAAGCTGACCTTATCGCATTTCATCTGGTTCCCAGTAAGGAGAAGGAAAAAGAAGTACGTTATACCACACCTTATTATCATACGAGACAGGTGGTAGTACAACGAACATCGCCATCGCTTGTAAAGCTACCTTCTGATCTGGCTGGTAAAACAATCCATATTCCCAAAGGGTCTCCTTTTATAACAAGAATAAAACATCTTGAAGAAGAAATTGGCGAGGAAATCTATGTACAGGAACGAACCAGACTTATAGATGAGGAAGACCTTATCGTGCAGGTGGCCAAAGGGAAAATAGGGTATACAATTGCAGAGGAAAATATTGCCCGACTTGCCAGAACCTATTATCCCAACCTGGATATCCGTCTAGCCATCAGTTATCCTCAAAAAATTTCCTGGGCGGTACCAGCCGGTACGCCGGATTTGCTCGAAGAGATTAACAAATGGATGAGTAGTTATGTGGGAGATAAAGCATTTAAAAAAATATACAACAAATATTTTTGTCCTGGACACTATGGTCATGTACAGTGCAGTATCAACAAAGGAAAAGAACTATCGCCCTATGACTGCCTCATAAAAAAATCGGCAAAGGAGATAGGCTGGGACTGGAGGTTGCTTGCAGCTTTAATATGTCAGGAATCTAACTTTAATCCACTTGCTAAGTCCTTTGCAGGAGCATGCGGACTTATGCAACTGATGCCTTCTACAGCCGCCCTGTTTGGAGTGCAAAATCCTGAAGATCCTTATGAAAATATGAAGGCAGGTATAAAATACCTGAAATGGCTGGAAAAATACTGGAAGGATAAAGTGCCGGATGAGGAAGAACGTTTAAAATTTGTTTTAGCCTCCTACAATGCTGGTCAGGAGCATGTGGCAGATGCGCAGCGACTGGCAATTAAGTATCAGAAAAATCCACTGGTCTGGGACGACAATGTAGCTTACTTTCTTGTGCAAAAGGCCCAGGCAGATTACTACAAGGACCCGGTTGTAAAGTTTGGGTATTGCAGGGGATCAGAGACATTTAATTATGTGCTTGGCATTATAAGCAAGTTCCAGTACTACAAAAAGCTGATACCGGACGAAATTATTTAAAACACGAACTTTTATTAGGCATGGAACATGTTCATCCGTTTGTCGTTCACTTCCCTTTGGCATTGCTTATAACAGCATGCTTTATGGGGCTGGTTGGTCTGTTTTACAGAAGAGGTTTATTTAAGGAAATTGTTATGTGGCAGTGTGTGGTGGCTATTTTTTTCCTTTTTCTCGCAATCATTAGTGGTTATAGTGAAGAAGAAAGAATAATAGGTTCGTTGCAGGTAGATGAACTTATTGCTGTGCATAAGAAAAATTCTTTCATCATTACGATCCTTTTTCTTCTGCTTACCTCATGGCTGGTTCTGAGAAAAAGAGTGATGAAAACAGTGGAGTATGCCTCCTGGGTAGTTTTTTTTACGATCGGGGGAGTGTCCGTTATTTATCAGGCCGTCCTTGGAACCAAACTGGTATATGGCGAAGGGGTTGGAGTAAAACCGGTGGAAGTGGCCAAGGCTAAAGCGGCAGAAAAAATAAAACAGGAAGCTAACATAAATAAATACTGAGAAGATTATCCGTATTTTATTGTAAAACAAGAATGAAATTCCCGGGTTAGCAATAATCAGGGAATTTTTTATGAAACTACTGAATAGTTTAAGCATTAGAAATAAGCTCCTTTTGCTTACAGGAGTATTACTGTTTCCTCTGCTTTATTTTAGTATAGTGAATTTTGTCAACCAGTTGAACGATCAGAAAAAACTGGTGGCAGCATTTGAGCAGATTAAAAAGACGGAGCATACATCAGATCTGGTAAATTCCATTCAAAATGAAAGGGTACTGAGTCAGGCATATTTGGGAAGTAAGGGAAAGAAGTTTGAAGGCGATTTGTTAGATGCTCGAAAACGAACAGACAAAGATCTTTTTGTTTATAAACGTTTCTTATCAGATTCTGATGAAGATGTTTCTAGTAGTCTTTACCTGACGCAAAGACTTGAAGAGTATCGGCATCAGATCGATCTTCAAAGAATAGATTCCATGGCCTCCAGCGTGATTTTTAGTGATGTCGTTCTCCACTTACTCAATGATATAGAGAATACGGCCTTTAGAATTAAAGAATCAGATCTTCAGAAAGAAGTGTATGCATTTCGTTACCTGCTTCATGCTAGAGAATCTTTGGGTCAAATTCGTACGCTTGTGATGCGGAGCATTATCACCGGAAGTTTTTCCAACAAAGATTATGGTGCTTTGTGTGTGCAAAAAGCTTCTTATGAAAGAGATATACAGGATTTCCTGGCAGAGTCACCTAAAGATGTTTTCATCTATTATTCCGAAGTAATACGCGATAAAACATTTGATGAGGTGTTAAGCACTATTGAGCGCATATACGAAAGTGCTTCTATGGAAATCGTGCTCCATACACCTGAGGCCTGGTTTGAAAAAACAAGGTCCTGCATGGATAAGCTTAGTAAAGTGGCCAGGTATGATTATGACAACCTAAAAAGTTCTATGGAGGAACTTTTAAAAAGTGGAAGAAGGAAAATGGTGCTTTTTATCACGACTATTGTGTTGCTGGTTGTGGTCTCTGTTTTTCTGGCCGTTTATTTTATCCGGAGTATCTCTCAGTCTATTTCCCTACTGAAGGACGCATCAGAAAAAATTCTTAAGGGCGACACGAATATCTCGCTTAAGATACATGCCAGTGACGAGATTGGTTCCCTCGCACGATCGTTTACCATGATGAGTGAAACAATGAAACGTCAGGCCAAGGTGGCATCTGAAATTGGCAGAGGGAATTATGATGTAACCATTGATGTACAAAGTGAACATGATCTGTTAGGAAACTCACTGAAAAAGATGCGCAATAATCTCCGCAACTACTCCATAAGGGAAAGAAGAAGAACCTGGGAGCTGGACTTTGACAGAGAGCTTAACGATATCATGCGGGTACAGAGAAACATGGATGTACTGTTGAAAGAAATCATTGATTTCATTTCAAAAAAGTTAAATGTACAGGTGGGACTAATTTATATGTTGACGGATGACGAAAAATTAAAGGTAAAAGCAGCATGGGGAATTGATGTTAAAAATATTTCAACAGATGAGCTTTCGGTTATGGGTTCCAGACCTGGTCTGGCACTTAGGTACGATCGGGTCATAAAACTAAAGGATGTGCCGGAATCTTATTTCAAAATTTATTCAGGCATAATAAGAGGACTACCTTCAAACATTATCTGGGTACCACTTGTATTCAAGGACTTTAAAATAGGGGTAGTGGAACTGGCATCCATCGATAAGCTGTCAGATGAGGATGTGGAGTTTTTTAAAGCCGAGTGCGAGAAAATTTCTACAGTACTTATTGGTCTGAGAGCAGTGGAGCGTACGAACGAATTACTGGCGGAGTCTCAGAACCAGGCAGACATACTAAGTGCCCAGCAGGATACCCTAAAGGAAGTTTATGAAGAACTTCTTCTGCAGAAAAATAAACTACAGGCTTCGGAAGAAGAACTTAAATTAAGCCAGGAAGAACTACAGGAAAAAAATATTGAACTTCAGGATAAGGCCAGTCAACTGGAAGAGCAGTTTGAGGTGCTGCGACAAAAGAACAGGCAGCTTGAAGAAGCCCGGCAATCGATAGAAGACAACCTGTATCAGCTGGAGGTGACCTCCAGGTATAAATCGGAGTTTCTGGCAAACATGTCTCATGAGCTTAGAACTCCTCTCAACAGTATCATGATTTTATCCAAGTTACTGCTGAATAGTAAAGAGGGTATCACAGAAAAGCAAAAAGAGTATGCACGAATTATAAACCAGTCTGGTGCGGACCTCTTGAGACTGATCAACGATGTATTGGATCTTTCCAAAATTGAAGCAGGAAAGATCAATGCTGAGCTTGCTTACACTCCATTGAAAGACTTGTTAATGGAAGATGAGTTTACGCATCTGGCAAAGGAAAAGAATATCAGATTTTCTACTTCGATTAGTCCTGAGGTTCCCAATCGCATTTATACGGATAAGTTCAGGGTACAACAGATATTAAAAAATCTTCTTTCCAATGCATTTAAGTTTACCCCGCCTGGAGGAAAAGTGTCGCTATACGTTTCTTATGCAGGGGATCAGGAAGAGTTTCAACAGGAAAGTTTAAAAAAATCAAAGGTCATAGCTTTTTCAGTTAAAGACACGGGGATTGGTATCTCCAAGAAAAATCAAAGTTTAATATTTGATGCATTTCAGCAGGAAGACTCTTCAACCACCAGAAAATACGGAGGAAGTGGCCTGGGACTTTCCATCAGCAAGGAACTTGCCTCGTTACTTCATGGGGAAATACAGGTAAAAAGTCAAAAAGGAAAGGGCAGTACATTTACTCTGTATCTGCCAGAGTTGTCAGATGATAGCCGTCAGACAAATGGTGGTACGTCCTTACCGGTGAAGGAAGAGACTGAAGAACTGAATACAGTTAAGACAAGTGATTCTGTTTTACTGATTGCTGAAGACGATGTAGAGTTGTCAAATGTTATTGCAGACGTTGCTCAGTCGAAAGGATATAAGACGGTGGTGTCTTATACCGGAAGAGAGGCTATCGAAAAAGCCCTGGCATTGCTTCCCGGGGCGGTGATACTGGATATTGGCTTGCCGGATATCAGTGGCTGGCGGGTACTGGAAGAAATTCGGAAGCATAAGGTGCTGAAGCATGTACCGGTACATATCCTTTCAGGAGATAAGAGCGAAGAGCGTGCAAGCAATCTCCCTTATGTATGGGTTACCCAAAAGCCTGTTGATAAAGAGATGCTTGAAACGACATTTTCAGAAATAGAACGCTTTAACAGTAAAGCCCTTAAGAGAGTTCTGATTATTGGACAGGCAGATGAATTACACGAAAAGGTAAAAGATATTCTGGATGCTGGTCCGGTCAGACTTTCAACCGCAGATACACAGGAAGAGGCAGAAAAACTGATACAGTCCTTTAAATACGATTGTATTGTTCTGGATTTCCAATTGTCTGGCAAGGACCTCAGTGTGGTACACACCATTCGTAAAGACGAAAAGAATTTTGATACGCCCGTCATTATTTATACAGAAAAAGCGCTTTCTGAGGAGGAGGAAAGTAAGATTAAAGAACTTACGGAATCGATTATTACACATGCACCACACGACGAAGACAGACTTGCCGACGAAGTAAATTTATTCCTGTACCATATTAAAGAAGTTACGTCAAAGGAAACTGCTAAGGGAAAACAAATTGATAAAGACCTGGCTCTAAAAAATAAAAAGATTCTCGTGGTGGATGATGATATCAGAAATGTCTATGCGCTGCACAGGGTGTTGGAATCAGAAGGGATGAAAGTCGTTTCTGCTGTGGATGGAAAAGAGGCATTCCTGCAATTGGCTGAACATAAAGACATTGATTTGGTTCTTATGGATATTATGATGCCTGTTATGGATGGATACGAAGCGATCCGACAGATCCGCCAGATGAAAGAATATAAAAACATACCGATAATAGCCATTACCGCCAAAGCGATGAAGGGAGACAGGGAGAAATGTATCAATGCAGGTGCTTCAGATTATATAAGTAAACCAATGGATGTTGAAAAGTTATTATCCGTAATGCGCGTTTGGCTGTATGAAAACAGGAAAAGATAAGATAAAACTGGAGAATGAGGAAATAACAGATCTGTTTGTAGCTGTCAGAGAAAGATATGGCTATGATTTTACCGGGTATGCAGCAGCTTCGATAAAGCGCAGACTTCTGAAATTTTCAGATACAACAGGTTTGAAGACGCCGGAATCCCTTAAAGACCAGCTTTTAAATGACGAAGAGTTTTTCAGATTTTTCCTGGACGAAATTACTGTCAATGTAACAGAAATGTTCCGGGACCCTTTGTTTTTCCTCAGCCTTCGGAAAAATGTGCTGCCTCTGTTAAATACCTATCCCTTTATAAAAATCTGGGATGCGGGATGTTCTTCGGGAGAGGAGCTGTATTCTCTTGCCATTTTGCTTGAAGAGGAAAATCTTTACTTCAAATCAAGAATTTATGCCACGGATATAAGTCAGAGAGAGCTGGACAAAGCTAGAGAAGGAATCTATCCCATTGAAAGAATGAAGGAGTATACCGGAAACTATATTCGTGCTGGAGGCAAACGGTCTTTTTCCGAATTTTATACGGCCATGTACGGCAATGCAATATTCAGAAGCAGCCTGAAAAAAAATGTGATGTTTTCGGGGCATAATCTTGCAGTGGATGAATCATTTAATGAGTTCAACCTTATTGTGTGCCGTAATGTGCTTATATATTTCAGCAGGCAACTTCAGGAAAGGGTTATAGGGCTGTTTCTTAAAAGCCTTCCGATTTTCGGATTCCTGGCTTTGGGCAATAAAGAGACGCTTTCTTTTTCCGCATACAGAGACCATTTTGAAGAGACAGACAGATCTCAGAAAATATATAGAAGGATATACTGAGAATATGTTTGAAAAGATTGAGGCCATAGTAGTAGGAGGTTCCTGGGGAGGGATAGACGCAGTAATAAAAATTCTGTCTGCCCTGCCACCAGACTTTAAACCTGCAATGATTATTGCGTTGCACAGGCCGAGAAATGTAAAAAGCTCTCTCGAAAGCATTCTTGAAAAATATACCAAAATACCGCTCTCAGAACCTTGTGATAAGGAAGAAATAAAATTTAATCATATATACCTGGCCCCGGCGAATTATCATCTTCTTGTTGAAAAGCAAAGAACCTTTTCTCTTGACCTTGCGGCTCCGGTAAACTATTTCAGACCATCTATAGATGTGCTGTTTGAAAGTGCTGCGGAAGCTTATGGAAAGCTGCTGGCCGGAATTCTTCTATCCGGCGCGAATAAAGACGGAGGGGAAGGGATGCAAACTATTGCAGAGAATGGAGGTTTTACTATTGTACAGGACCCATCTAGTGCAGCCTCCGGTATTATGCCCGAAGCCGCGCTTAGATTGATAAAACCGGATTTCTTAGGAAATATTCATTCTATCATAGAATTAATTTCATCCGGGAAAGAATTTGTATGGCAATAAATATAAACCAGGAACTGAATATTCTTTTAGTGGATGACAGACCGGAGAATCTGTTTAGCCTTGAAAAGGTACTGGAAGACGAGCGCCTTAACTTAAGGTTTTTAAAAGCACAATCCGGAACAGAAGCACTGAAGATAGCTTTGAAAGAGGAGCTTGCCCTTATAATGCTCGACGTACAAATGCCTGGAATGGATGGGTATGAGGTTGCAAGAATTCTCAAAGAAAGCAATAAAACGAGAAACATTCCTATCATTTTTGTTACGGCTATAAATTATGAAACATCTTATGTTGTAAAAGGCTATGAGTTCGGTGCAGTAGATTATCTTTTTAAACCTTTGGATCCTCAGATTACAAGGGCAAAGGTTATTTCTTTTCTTCAAATCTATATCCAGCAGAAGGAACTTGAGTCTAAAAATGATGAGCTCGAACAACTCGGCCTGCTGGTTAACCTTACCACCGACATGATGTATATCTATGATCCCTACAAGGAAGTTTTTACTTATATAAATCCTGCAGTGGAAAGATTTACGGGGGGAAGCCTTGAGGATCTTAACTCAGGAACAGATAAAAGTCATGTCATAGGCACAGAGCTGCGAGATATACTAAAGCACCCCAGGGACACGAAGCAGGTTATACAAAATTATGAACAACAACACATTAATGAAGATATGGGAAGCTGCTGGATAAGCTGGTCCTGTATATTTAACAAAGGAAAGTGGTATGCGGTGGGAAGAAATGTAACCGCGCGAAAAGAAACAGAAGACAAACTCGCCTCGGCCAATGCAGAACTTGAAAGAAAAATAGAAGAACGAACAGCAGAAATCTCCAAAACAAACAAAGAGCTTAAATATGAGGTGGAACGCAGGGCTTATGCGGAAGAACATTTGCGGATCTACAACGAAATGCTGGTAGAAAAAAATAAAGAGCTGGACAACTTTGTGTACACCGCTTCTCATGATCTGAAGCTGCCGATTGCCAATCTTGAGGGACTGCATAAGACTCTGAAAGAAGAAATTTCGGAAGGCTCCGATCAGGTAGAGGACGTAATTGAAATGATAGACCATTCCATTACCCAGCTGAAAGAGACAGTCAACGATCTTTTAAAAGCTATACGGCAGCAAAAGGAGCGGCTGGAAGAGCCAGATCGCTTCGATTGCAAAGAAGTCATAGAAGAGATAAAATTCAGCATTAAAGAATTAATTGAAGGAGCTGCTGCCCAAATCGAAGTTGATATAGAAAGATGTGAAGAACTACAGCTTTCCAAATCGGATTTCAGAAGTATTGTGTATAACCTGATGTCCAATGCAATCAAATACCGTTCTCCCAAAAGAATACCGGAAGTGCAGGTAAAGATGTATGAAACAGATGAACACTATGTACTTAAGGTAACGGACAATGGTTTGGGAATACCTGAAGATCAGCAGCAAAAGTTGTTTTCTATTTTTAAACGTGTCTATAGTCATGTAGAGGGGAGTGGTATAGGACTTTTCATTGTGAAAAAAGCAGTGGAAAAATATAATGGCTATATATCAGTGGAAAGCGAGGTAGATAAAGGAACTGAGTTTAAGATATTTTTTAACAAGACCAAAGCAGCTAAGTAAAAGCAGAGTTACAATAGTTTCTGTCCGTTGTCTTAATCAATAATTCTGTAAAATTATTTTTTCAATTGTAGGGAAATCTGGCCATTTTGGCAGGCGAAATAATGATAGATTTTGAAGGGCAATAACAATCGTTAAAGTTGGGCTGTTACTTTTTTATCCAACAACACTAGCTATGATTGCTTATCAGTTGCCAGTCATGATTTTTGTCATGATTTGTTCTCAGTTCGTTTTTACAAATGCATTTTCCCAGACTGAAAATAAGTATTGTATCGTCTATAAGTCTGGTCCCCATTGTCCTGAAGCAGGGACGAATTTATCAGATAAAATAAAGAATCTCAGAAGCAATAATCAGGAATACATCGTTATACAGTTCTTTGAACTTCCGGACGAAACGGTGCATGAGCAGTTGAAGCATGCAGGTGTTTCCCTTTTAAAGTATGTTCCCAATTATGCCTACTGGGCTTCTTTTAACAGGCCTCTTACTGAAAATGAAATCAGAAATTTTAAGATAAGAAGTATTGAAAAAATTCAGCTAGAATACAAAGTAGACGAAAAGCTGGCGGAGGAAGCAAATAAAGGTAGGAGGACGTTTACAGAAGTGGAGATTTCCTATTTTGAAGGGGCAGATACGGTTCGTTTAAAAAGGTCCCTGGTTAACCTGGGAGCAGTAATAATAAAGGAAATGCCTGTACAACAGAGTGTCATTGCAAGAATTTCTGCCGGCAGAATTAATGCGCTTGCTTCTGTGCCTCAGATAGCGTATATCATGCTTGCGCCTCCAGAGCCGGAACATGGTAATTTTAATTCTGTTGCACAGAACAGAAACAATGTACTCCAGGCACATCTTGCAGGACAAAGGGGGTTATCCGGAAATGGGATCACTATAGGAATAGATGATGAAGGAGCCTTGGGGCTTCATGAAGATCTTAAAGCTGCCAGGGTCATCAATCTTTCTCCTCCTGCCTCAAATAATCATGCTACACACGTGGCTGGGACGATTGGCGGTTCTGGCAATATTGATCCTCGCGCAAGGGGTGCAGCCTTTCAGGCAAACCTTATCGCACAGGGTTTCCCCGGTCTTATCAACAATGGCCCGGCATATTATTCCAGGTATGGCATGGCCTTAACCAATAACTCTTACGGATACCTGACTTATTGGGGAGTGTATGACAACTCCAGTAGTTATACAGACAAGACTCAGGACAACATCGTTTGTCCTGCTCTACTGCATGTTGTAGCCACGCACAACGGAGGCGCATCAGGATTTTATACGGTAAGCTCCGGTTGGGCAACAGCAAAGAACGTGTTATCTGTAGGATCTGTGGGATATAACGACCGGATTTCAGGATTTTCCGGAAAGGGGCCTGTCAACGATGGAAGAATAAAACCGGAAGTAGTTGCACCTGGCGAAGGGGTCTACTCTACCCTTGCAGACAACAGGTATGCCTATTATTCTGGGACCAGCATGGCCTGTCCGGGAGTGACTGGGAGTGTAGCTCTTTTGTACGAAAGGTACCAGCAGATTTATGGTCGTTTGCCTAATTCGGACATTATCAAGGCGCTGGTATGTAATACTGCTGACGACCTTGGAAATGCCGGTCCCGATTATTCTTATGGGTTCGGAAGAATCAACTCCCGCAGAGCGGTAGAAGCACTGGAAGCGAATTTATACCTGGAACATTCGATAAGTCAGGGACAAACAATGAACCATACCATTACCGTTCCTCAGGGCACAGCCCAGCTTCGTGTGTTGCTTTACTGGAAAGATCGGGAAGGTGCTGAGTTCAGCGCGTTAAATCTCGTCAACAACCTTGATTTGCAGGTTAAAAAATCGCCTAACACTTACTTCCCCTGGGTATTATCTCCTTCTAGTCCGGAAAACGTTGCGGTAAGAGGGATAGATGATCGTAACAACATCGAGCAGGTTACCATCGATCAACCGGAAGCGGGAGATTATACAGTAAGTGTTAAGGGTTCTGCCATACCTTTCGGTCCACAGAGATATGTGGTGGCATATGAATTTGTAAGGCCCTTCATTGCATTGACATTTCCCTATGGAGGTGAATCACTTATCCCGAATGAATACACAAAAATACGATGGGATGCTTTTGGTACGGGGAATTACACCATCGAATATTCGACAGACAATGGAAGTTCATGGAATACCATTGCCTATAATGTTCCTGCCACTCAACACTACGCGGACTGGACAGTTCCTTCCGGACCTTTGGCGTTACAGGTGAGAGTGAGAAGCGGTTCTTACTCGAGCCAGAGTGGCAGCTATGTTTCTGTGCTGAGTGTTCCTTCAAACCTCAGAGCATCCACACCCTTTACAGGTGCTGTACGATTTGAATGGAATGCGGTACCCGGAGCAAGCTCTTACGATGTTTTCCTGCTGGAACCACAGGACAGGTCGATGGAGCTGGAGGCTACTACGAAGACGACCTATTATGTTTTCCAAAACAGACCTCTTGGAGAAGACAACGCGCTGTGGATGAGTGTACGGGCGAGGACGGCTTCGGGAGTTGTAAGTGAAAGGGCTTATGCCATAAGGATGGCTGCAACTGAGGTGATGGATGTTTGTAACGCTTCAGGAGCAATTAGCCGGGAAGTATGGACCTCTGTTTCTGGAAGTGATGTGGCTTCCATTCCATTAAACAGTTATCCCAATCAGACGGGTACGCTTTCGTTGTTTGAAGCTCCGTCTAATGTTGGCGCGAATTATGGACAAAGAATTCGTGGAACCATTTGCGCACCGGTGTCAGGAGAATATGTTTTCTGGATTGCAAGCAATGACAACAGCGAACTATGGTTAAGTACGGATCATACACCGGATCACAAGGTAAAGATAGCAAGTGTTACAGGGTACACTGGCGCGAGAGAATGGTCGAAGTATCCTTCACAGCAATCGGCGCCTGTAACGCTTGTAGCCGGCCGGTCTTATTACATCGAAGCGCTTCACAAGCAGGGGGCAAACACAGACAACCTGGCCGTAGGCTGGCAATTGCCGGACGGATTTCTGGAACGGCCTATTCCCGGTAGCAGACTTTCTCCCTATGGTACCCAGGAGCCTCTTGTTCAGAATGGACTGTTGGGTATATATTTTAAAGATTTGGAATTCAACCAAATAGGTTATTCAAGGATAGATACCGTCATTAATTTTGACTTTGGCACGAAAAGTCCCGCACCGAACATTGGTGCAGATAAGTTTTCGGTTCGGTGGACTGGTCAGGTGGAGCCGCTTTATTCCGAGACCTACAAATTTTACACGATTTCTAATGATGGAGTCCGGTTGAAAGTGAACGGGGTTCAGCTCATCAACAATTTCATAGACCATCCTGCCACTGAAAACAGTGGAGAGGTCACTCTTCAGGCAGGCAGAAAATACGACATTGAGCTGGAATACTATGAAAATGTGGGTACGGCGGTAATTACCCTCGGCTGGTCCAGTAAGAGTCAGCCTAAACAAATTATACCATCCAAGCGGCTTACCCCGGCTAAACCAGTTGGGAAAACGGCTTCTTATCAGCTTCCGGGAAATGCACATAATATAGTTGTTTATCCTAACCCGGCCAATTACAAGTTAAACATCTGGGCGCCTGATTCAGAGGCGGGTGAAGTGCAGGTAAAAGTTATAGATATGAATGGAACAGAACTGTTCGGGAAGCAATTGGTCATACCGGACACAGACTACCCTATCGAGCTGGATATTTCACAGATTCCGGATGGTTTTTACATGTTTGTAATTCAGACAGATTCCTTTATGGAAATTAGAAAGTTTAGTGTAGTTAAATCAACGAATCAGTAAATAAATATCTGCGATAAAAAGTGGCTGTCCAAAACCAGTGAAGACCTTTTTCATTAGTGGGTCATTTAGCTACCGAACTACAATGAATGGACTTTTGTATAGAATATAAGGAGTACTGATTTGTCAACAAAAAGAACGCATGGATTATGGGAAACTTGGTTATGAGCAGGATTGATTATGCCCGTATCAAAAAGAGTATAATAGACTTAAAGCATTCCAGAGCGATTAGTCCTAAGGAGCTTGAAAAACTGAACGGAGAGTTGAATGCCGCACATATCGTAGAGCCGGGTGAGGTACCAGATGATGTTGTTACAATGAACTCTGTTGTAAAAATTGTTTTTCGTAATTCGGGCAAAGTCCTTCAGTTTAAAATTGTTTATCCGGAAGAAGCAAACCTTAAGGAAAACAAAATTTCTATTTTCTCTCCTGTAGCAACCGCCATATTAGGTTACAGAACAGGTGATGAGGTGGACTGGACCGTTCCTGGCGGTGCAACCAAAATTTATATAGAAGACATACTTTATCAGCCGGAATCAGAAGGACACTATAACCTTTGAGATAAGAACAGAAATGAGGGAAAATGGATCGTTTTAACTGAAAAAGTCTGTTATAATTTCTCTGTGTGCAAAAAGCTTTTTAGGCGTTAATCCCGTCAACTCTTTGATTTCGTTGATAAAGTGTGACTGGTCGTAATACCCTGCCTCATACGCTAATGATGTTAAACTGTGGTTAGCAGCAGATTGGTTTAAGAACAGGGTATATTGAAAGCGTATAATCTTGAGGAACTGTTTCGGTGAAATTCCTATATAAGCCAGGAACTTTCGTTCAAATTGCTTTCTGCTTAAACAGGCATTTGATGCTAAGGCATCGATTGAAACGGACCCTTTGGAGGACTTTATCATTTGGATGGATTGGAGCATTCTTTCATGGTCAACCCGTTCAATAGGTGTGGCTATTAATTTGACAAACAGCGCTTCTGCAATTTCAACCCGTTTCTTAAATGATTTTGCCTCTGCCAGCTGGTCCTCTACATGCGGTGGTAAAAAGGATTTGTCAATAGCATTGGCAGCGACTGTCTGATTGCGCAATTCGCTGACCGGAAATTTTAAGAATTGACTTAATCCATTGGGTTGAAAGGTTATGGAAAATACAGAAAGGTGATCCGTGATCAGTAAATCATAATAGTCATTTTGCTGACCACTGATCAATACATTGCTTTCCAGTGTGCGCTTGTCTGACGTAGGCCTTTTACCAAAGTAAAAGGTTAATTCCGGTAATCCTGTAGCAATGATCCGCTGCGAATGGTCCTGCTCCTTAGGCAAAATAGTTTCAATCGCCCAATACTGCTTAATGTAGGGCTGCAAAATTTTTGACGGTATGGCAAAATCATAAAGCATCTATAATAGAAGTAAAGTGCTGTTTTTACAACAGCACTTCTTATAAACTTAATCTTCGTAAAGGCCTAACCGGTTCCCTTCGGAGTCCAGAAACACGGAGAAGTATCCTCTTCCTTCCACTTCAATTTTTGTCTTAGGCACCAACACTTTTCCTCCATTGTTTTCGATACGTTTTAGTGTGCCTTCTATGGTGTCTGTTACTCTTAGGCTAACGATTACCCCATTTTCTGAAGGCTTGTAATTTGGTTCGTAAATGATTGCCCCCTCTCCCGAAGGCAAACAAGCCATCTTTTCAGTTCCGAAATCTTCTGCTTTCAGTTCAGCTTTCAACATTTTTGAATAGAAATTTACGGCTCTTTCAAAGTTGATGGTGGGAATTTCGACCCAGGTGATTAACTTTTCCATACGTTTGATTTTTGTAAACATTATTCCTCAAAAGTAGGCGAACCTGATTGGCAGAAATTGGAAAATTAAGACGTTTGGCGGCTTGAAAACAGAGTGAGGAAAGGGAGGCAAACAGACACCTGTTGAGTTAATTAACCAGAGGCAGGGGTGTGGCTGCCTCTGGTGTCTTTTATAAGTTAAAGCACATTAACATTAGTATCAGGAGTCCGCGCAAAATCCTGCTCCCATATAGTTACATTCACAGAACCAACAATTTTAGCCGGGCTATAGGTTGTGTTTTCATAAGAAACAATGTTCATTTCATAGTCAAACGTAAGTTTGCCGGTAAGTTTGTTATAAGAATAGTTGCTTATGGAAAGCGTTGAACTGGAACTTCCAAAGTAAATAGTATTCCTGAGCGCTTTGCCGTAATCAAACGTTTGAAACTTTAAATATTTTCCATTGGGGAGTTGTTTATTTAAGGAAAAATTGATGGAAAGATTTGACTCATCCGGTTTATCTTCAATCGTGCCCTCTGTGATATAATTTGCAATCAACTCAAAATAGTCGTTCGATTCCTTGGGGCTTCGACGAAGTAGGTATCAGTCGTAGAATCCCGGAGCCTGGTAATAAGAGGATTCGTCCAGAGACTCAAAATGCTCGTATGCAAATGTGCTGAGAAGTGTATCAGCAGTACCGGCATCATTAAGTCTGTATATGGATCCGGTAATTTTCCCCTCTTTTCTCAAGGCGTCCTGTCCAGCCGGCCCGGATCAGAATCTTTTTTACTACAGGCAGAAGTAATGACTAAAACAAGTGTAAAAATTACAGATAAGCGTCTTACTATTTTTTTCATTGTATAAAAATTTAATTTAAAAACCCTGAGTTGTACAGTATTGGGCATATAAAGGTTACAGCAATAATGTCTCCCAGAAAAGACGGAAGCTTGAAGCGTCATAGTGCTTCTACTTTCGAATGCCTGTTGTATCGCACGAATCAAAGAGTTTCAACAATGCATCAGGTTAGGGATTATAGATTAAAAAATGTAGCTGAAAAGTGAAATAATCCTTAAATATCTTTTGGGCTTCATTATTTTTAACACGGAAATAGTGTTGTTTCCCTAAAAATTCAAAATTATCATATGAACCATAGCGTTTTCGTTTGCGCTCTTCTTTCTGTTATTACATTTTCCTGTCAGAATTCGGCCAATGAAGCAAAGCTAGAAAAACAGGAAGCGGATTCTGCCATTGTTAAAACACCCTGGAAAAAGCCTTCCGGAACCCCGGACCTCCCGCTTTCAGATTCTATGATTACCAGTGCGGGTATCGGAAAATTAATACTTGGAACGAAACTGGACAGCGTGAAGAATTTATTCCCCCTGGCCGAAAATTACCTTTTATGGGACCAGTCGCCCGCACTTAAAGTTTCACTGAGCGACAGTCACTGGATAATCGCAGAAACATCTGGTAGTGTTGGTGTTATTAACCTGTTAAAGACCAATAGTCCGGACATAAAATCAAAAAGTGGCTATCATGTAGGGCAGTCTTTTTCCGAAGTATCAGATTCTCTAATCATTTTGGGAGAAAATAAGTTAATCTATTTTGCAAGAGAAGGTGTAGCAGCCAGGCCTCGGGAAAAAGACATGAATAGAATTTTTGGAAAAAAAACGTTTAACCGGGACGCCTTAATGCAGTCTTCCATTGCCGAGTTGGTTATTACATGCGAAGATTGTTAAAGCAGACAAAATGGAAACAGCTTTTTCTCAGATGAACTATTTGGCGATTATCACAGCCGCAGCGTTGTATTTTATCCTTGGTGCCCTTTGGTACTCGCCGGGACTATTCGAAGCAGCCTGGTTCAGAAATGTCAGGATACCCAAAGAAAGTGAGAAAAAGTTTACACGGATGACGGCCAGTACATTTATACTGCTGTTGTTCGCTGCGTTTTTCCTGGATTATATCGTGGAGCTCAGTAGTACCGACACTCCGGGAGAAGGAATAATTCTGGGACTTATAACGGGAGCTGGTCTGGTAGGTACGGCAATGAGTACTACTTATCTGTATGAAGGAAAACCCAGGCAACTCTTTTTGATTGATATAGGCTATCATCTGGCAGGCTTCACCTTAATGGGTCTTGTACTCGGAGGCTGGCACTGATTTACACGTTCGATTCCATTGGAAAAGGAGGTATTAATAGAGATCAATAAGGTGAAGAAGACTTTCAGGAGTCTTACAGCCGTCGATGAAGTCTCTTTCAGGGTGCATGCAGGAGAGTATCTTGCCCTGCTGGGTCCGAATGGGGCAGGTAAAACCACCCTTATTGAAATGATCGAGGGAATTCAAAAGGAAGATAGCGGGGAGATACGAATTCTTGGAAAGCCCTGGAAAGGAAACGAAGAACAGTTACACAGAGCGATGGGAATATCGCTGCAGGAAACACATTTCATCGATCGCAATTCTGTTGAAGAAACCTTAACCTTATTTGCCAGTTTTTACGGATTGTCCAAAGCGCGTACAGAGGAGGTTCTCCAAGTTATAGGTCTGGAGCCTAAAAGACGCACGTATGTCAACCATCTTTCGGGAGGGCAACGGCAAAAACTGGCATTGGGCGTTGCTTTGCTGAACAATCCTAAAATTCTTCTCCTGGACGAGCCCACAACCGGACTGGATCCAGTTGCCAGAAGGGAAATATGGATGTTACTGGAAAATTTGAAGCAAACGTCTAATACTGCGATGATCCTTACCACGCACTACATGGAAGAAGCCCAATACCTGTGTGACAGGATTATAATTATGCATCGCGGGAGGTTTCTGGCGGAAGGTACATTGCCCGAACTAATTAAAAACTACGGAGAAGGAGAAATTATACTGTTTAAGGTAAACAAACCTTTCCGCGAAAGTCTGAATAAATTACCCGCCGTAACAAAAGTGTTTTGGGATGAACCCACCAGAGGAAAACTGGTGGTACAGGATATCACAAAGACGCTGCCGCATCTGCTTGCTTTAATTGAGAAAGAAAACAATAAACTGCTTGAACTGGAAAGCAGAAAAGTAACACTGGAAGATCTTTTTATAGCATTAACCGGAAAAGCGCTGAATGAATAATTCATTTCTACAGCTTGTATTGTTGCAGTTCCGCTCTTTTTACAGGGAGCCGGCTATTCTATTCTGGGCAATTGGTTTTCCGATTATCATGGCGGGTGTTTTGGGAATTGCCTTTAATAACAAAGAGGTAAATAGAAAGGTCATGATTCTTGGCGGTACCGACAGTGTTTCGTTCGAAAAGGTTTTGGGAGCAGATGTGGGTATGCCGGCACGTTTTACATTTATTTATGGCAATGAAAAACTGGCAGATAAGGGTATCAAAAGGGGAGAGATTTTATTGTATTTTCTTCCGTCTTCAGATCGCATCACGTTTTTTCTGGATCCGACAAATGCCGAAGCACTAAACACCTATCTGATGCTTGAGCGGGAGTTTCGGAAAGACAATCAGGTTACGAAGAAAATAGTGGTGGAGCCTCTTACTTCTTTGGGAAACCGGTATATAGACTTCCTTATTCCCGGTCTGATTGCTTTGGGAATTCTTAATTCCTGCATCTGGGGAATAAGCTGGACACTTATCAACTACAGAATCAAAAAGCTGCTTCGGAGAATGATTGCTACCCCCATGAAAAAATCGTATTTCTTTCTGGCACAATTCAGCTCCAGAATCTTTATAACCATTGCAGAAGCAGTACTGTTGTTTCTGTTTGCATGGATATTTTTCAAGGTTCAGATAAGCGGAAGCCTGGTGGCGCTGGCAATTGTTTTTCTGAGCGGGGTAATCTCCTTTTCCGGATTATCGATTCTGGTTTCCTGCAAAACCGCTAATACAGAGGTGGCCAATGGAATTATCAATGCTGTTACCTTGCCCATGATGATTTTATCAGGAATCTTCTTCAGCTATAATAACTTTCCCGACTGGCTGATTCCCGCCATAAAAATTCTGCCGCTGACCATGCTGGCGGATGCGTTCAGAAGTATTTTTATTGAAGGGGCGGGCATAAAGGACATACTGTTTCCATCTCTGATTTTGCTGTTTGAAGGGGGCCTCTTTTACTGGTTAGGAAGAAAATTCTATAAGTGGAGCTAGTTCGCGACCGAATGGCTTTATCCTTAATGCAGGCAGGTTCTGATGGAAGATTTAATTGGAATTTTGAAATAAATACCGGTCTTTTGGCCGTTATAAGCCAGGACATTTATCCATTTTAAAATGAAAAAAGCTTTTTTACTGTTGTTTACAACCCTCCTGTTAGGTTGTGATAAAAAATATGAATCGGTAGACTTTTTAGAACCTCAGCCGGGAGAAACGCCAAACGAAACGCGGTTCGGCAAAAACTACCGTGGAACGTACAATGGTGCAGACAATGCTCAACTGGTAATTGAGGACGATAAAATTCTAAAGGTAAAGCGGTACACCATTCTGTTTTCAAAAAATGATGTGGACAGTACCTTTGATGGGGATCGAAACAATGAGGAGGAGCTTAGGAATTTTTATGAGAAGCAAAACATTAAGATTATAACCGTTTCAAAAGACTCCATTTCGGGGTTGTACCAAAGTATTGATACGGTATTTGCCATTTCTGAAAATCAGGTGTGCCGCGCATTAAAAGGCTCGTATTTTCTGAGTTATAAAAATGGAAGCGGTAAGTGGAAGGTTCAGCGGCTTGATCTTGAAAAGAACCGTTTATCGATCAGTATGCTCATGCCACGGGACAGTTTATTTCATTTGTTGCCCGTTCAGGATAAATCGGTGATAAAAGAAAATGGGGAAGTGGTGGCTTATCAAATGAAGCCGACTAAAAAAGAGCTCAAAAAGCTTATTAAGGACAATTCTTTTGAAGAATATGAGGTTTGGATAAAGGAGCAGTAGTTCAGCTACTGCTTATTCCTCCTTCATTATTTTATTCCTGTGGAGTTCTCCCCAGTTTTTCATTTCTTCCAATACCCGGCTTAAAGTTTTTCCATCCTCTGTTATGGCATATTCTACCGCGATGGGTTTGTTTGATAAACTGTCCGGCTGATGAGCTTGTTCATTTCCAGGTCCTGAAGTTCCTTTGAAAGCATTCTCGGGGGTAATGCCTATTTCCCTGACCAGTTCTTTAAAGCGGAGGGGTTTAACCAGTAAGGTCACTAAAATCAACAACTTCCATTTGCCATTAATTACTTCCAGGGTATCCTGAATGGCCCTCTTGCTGGCGGCACAAACCAGCTGACCGACTTGCCGGCTCAAAAGCTGGCCACCACACAAAAATTGAATTCTGCCACTTTTTCCATATGTACCATCGACAGCACAACCGAGAATTCAGTATTTTTGTAGGGCCCCTACTTAATATTTAATTGAAAAAGTTTGTTGCTCAGAAAAGTTTGCACTACTTTTGTAGTGCGACTACAAAAGAATAAATTTGAAAACGCTAATAAAACATATTACAAACATCCAAACCGGACTCTTTGCAAAGCCTGCTGGCATTGGCGACTTGGTGTATCTACAGGCTAAGCATTTTGACGAATTCGGTCATTTGCATTCGGTTCTTCACCCTGATTTGCCAGCTGAAGGAATTTCTGAAAAGCACTTGCTGAGAGACGGTGATGTGCTTTTTGCGGCTAAAGGAACCAAAAACTTTGCAGCCGTTTTTGAAAACCACAACGAACCTTCTGTGGCTTCCACTTCCTTTTTTGTTATCAGACTAACTGACAACAAAGTGTTGCCTCGGTTTTTGGCCTGGTTCCTTAATAACCCTACCACACAAACACTTTTAAAAGCACAAGCCATTGGTACTTCTATTCCTTCTATTTCAAAACAGGTTTTAGAGAATCTGGAAATACCAGTTCCAGATATTAAAACGCAAAAAGCAATCGTAGAAATTTCAAAACTCCGCAACAGGGAAAAGTCCTTGAAGCAGCAAATTGAAACACTAAGAGAAAGACAAATTCAACAACAAATCATCAACGCAATAAAATAAACATCATGGCTAAAATAACTCAGAAAGACATCAACGATGCTGTTTGGAAAGCTTGTGACACCTTTAGAGGCAGCATTGACCCAAGCGTTTATAAAGACTATGTGTTGACCATGCTGTTTCTAAAATATCTCAGCGATGTGCATGACGATAAAATGGAAGGCTATCTGAAAAAATACAACGGTAATGTAGAACGTGCCAAACGTGCCATGCAACACGAACGCTTTATTGTGCCGGAGCATAGCCATTTTAAATATCTATACGACCACCGCAACGAAGCCAATATTGGAGAGCTCATCAATATTGCTTTGACGGATTTGGAAGAAGCCAACCGTGAAAAACTGTACAGCGAAGATGGTGCAGGCATTTTCCAAAATATAGACTTTAACAGCAGCAAGCTGGGCGAACCAAAAGATAAAAACCAACGCCTGAAAACCCTGCTCATTGATTTTAATTCTGAGAAACTGGATTTGCGTCCTTCCCATTTGGATGGCAATGACATTATTGGTGGGGCTTACATGTTCCTGATTGAAAACTTTGCCAGTGATGCGGGTAAAAAAGCGGGTGAATTTTTTACGCCAAAAGAAGTCTCTACACTCATTGCCAAACTTACCAAATCAAAACCCGGTTCACGCATTTGCGACCCTACCTGCGGTTCCGCTTCGCTGTTGATTAAAGCCGGTGAAGAAGTAGGCTCTGATAACTTTTCCTTATACGGGCAGGAAGCCAATGGCAGCACCTGGGCGTTGGCGGTGATGAACATGTTTTTGCATGGATTTGACAATGCTACCATCCGCTGGGGCGATACCATTCGTAATCCTAAACTGAAAGAAGGCGATGCTTTGATGAAGTTTGATACCGTGGTAGCCAACCCGCCTTTCTCATTAGACAAATGGGGAAAAGTAGAAGATAAGGATGGAGAAAAAACAACCGTGAGCTACGACCCTGAAAGCGATAAATACAACCGCTTTTGGAGAGGGGTGCCGCCAAAAAGCAAAGGCGACTGGGCTTTTATCAGTCACATGATAGAAACGCTGAATGAACAGGGCAAAGCAGGTGTAGTTGTGCCGCATGGTGTGTTGTTCCGTGGCAGCAGCGAAGGAAAAATAAGACAGAAAACCATTGAAGAAAATTTACTGGAAGCCGTAATTGGCCTACCTGCCAACTTGTTTTTTGGTACCGGCATTCCTGCAGCCATTATGGTGTTTAACAAGCAAAAGAGCAGCAAACATGTGTTGTTTATTGATGCCAGCAAACATTACGAAAGTGCTAAAAACCAAAACAAGCTTCGTGCAAGCGATATTGAACACATAGTAAACACCTACCGTGATTTTACAGCAGGTAAACTAAAACCGGGGGTGGCAGAAGAAAAATACAGCTACGTAGCCACTTTTGAAGAAATACAGGAAAACGATTTTAACCTGAACATCCCTCGCTATGTGGACACCTTTGAAGAAGAAGCCGAAGTGGATATTGCTGCGGTGCAAAAGGAGATTGATTCCCTTGAGGCTGAACTAAAAATGGTGCAGCAGGAAATGGATAAATATTTAAAGCAGCTTATTGTCTGAATCATGGATTAGACAGATTAAAGGATTTCACAGATTACGAAGAACCATTTCCCATAAAAAGAATCCGTGAAATCTGTACCATCCGTGACAATCCGCGATCCAGACAACATACAGATTTTATTATGAATGTAGAATTGAAATACAAGGACATTACTGAGAAGATTATTGGGGCTTCGTTTGAGGTTCACAAGTTCTTGGGAAATGGTTTTCAGGAAATGATTTACCAAAGAGCATTAGCTTATGAAATGCGCAAGTCCGGATTAGAATTCGCAAGAGAGATTGAACAGGATATTTTCTACAAAGATCTTGATAAACCTATCGGTACCCGCAGAGCTGATTTTGTAGTAGAAGGAAAAGTATTGGTGGAGATAAAGGCAATTATTCAATTGGAAGATGTTCACCTGGCTCAAGCACTTAATTACTTAAAAGCGTACAAACTTGAAGTCGGCCTGCTCATCAATTTCGGGAGCAAAAGTTTAACCTTTAAAAGATTGGTACTATGACGAATAATTGTCTGGATCACGGATTTGACGGATTAAAGGATTTCACAGATTGCAAAAACAAGTCCCATCAAAAAAATCCGTGAAATCCCGCAATCCGTGACAATCCGTGATTCAGACAATGTGCAGCAGGAAATGGATAAATACCTGAAGGAGCTATTGAAATAGTGTTATGCAAGAATCTCAAATCATATTATACACCACCCCAAAGGGCGATGTCAAAGTGGAAATCCGCTTTGAGGATGAAACCTTCTGGCTCACGCAAAAGAAAATTGCGGAACTCTTCGGTGTGGACGTAAGGACGGTTAATGAGCACTTGAAGAATATCTTTGAATCGGGAGAACTGCAACGGGAGTCAACTATCCGGAAAATCCGGATAGTTCAACAAGAAGGTAACCGGCAAGTCAGCAGGGAGTTAGACTTCTACAATTTAGACGCCATCATTGCGGTAGGCTATAGAGTGAATAGCTACAATGCCACTCAATTCCGTATCTGGGCTACCAATACTCTCAAAGAGTTCATCATTAAAGGTTTTGTGCTGGATGACGAGCGCCTGAAGCAAGGTAAAAAGTTTGGCAAGGACTACTTTGACGAACTCTTAGAGCGCATACGCTCGATAAGAGCTTCGGAGCGGAGGTTTTACCAGAAGATCACCGACATCTATGCGGAAGCCAGTATTGATTATGACTCGAAGTCGCCCATTACCCAGAAGTTTTACAAAACGGTACAAAACAAATTGCACTGGGCTATAACCGGACATACCGCTGCAGAACTCATTGCCCAACGTGTAGACGCCACCAAGCCCAATATGGGTTTGCAAACCTGGAAAGCAGCACCGCATGGTAAGATTATGAAATCAGATGTTTCGGTGGCAAAAAATTACCTGAATGAGCAGGAGCTGAAAGAGCTGGAGCGTATTGTTTCTATGTATTTGGATTACGCTGAAAATCAAGCCAAGCGACAGATCGCTATGAAGATGCAGGACTGGGTGGAGAAATTGGATGCTTTTCTGAATTTCAACGACTATCAAATTTTGAAAGATGCCGGAAAAATGTCTGCCGTAGTAGCTAAGAAATTAGCCGAAAAGGAATACGAAAAGTTTGCCCCTATACAAGACCGAAATTTCGAATCGGACTTTGATAAAGCAATAAAAAAACTGAAAAAAGGATAATAAAACCATGAGCACCACAACAACACAACATACACAAACTGCCTACAAAGACACATCCATCGGAAAAATCCCTGCCGATTGGGAGGTGAAGAGATTGGGGGAAATAGTTTCATTTTTGGATGAAAACAGGAGACCAATTAAAGAAACTGAAAGGAGTAAAATGAAAGGGCCATATCCATATTATGGTGCCTCAGGGATAATTGATTATGTTAATGATTATTTGTTTGATGACGAGCTTATATTGTTGGGTGAAGATGGTGCAAATATATTAAGTCGAGCAACTCCACTTGCTTTCATGGTTGAAGGCAAAGTTTGGGTAAATAATCACGCACATGTTTTGAAAACTCTTGATGGATATGATAGAAAATTTGTGACAGAATATCTCGAAAGTATAAAATATGATAAATACAACACAGGAACAGCTCAGCCTAAATTAAATAAAGAAGTATGCTTGTCAATACCAATTGTAGTTCCCCCTCTTTCCGAGCAGAAGCGCATCGCCAAAGTGCTCAGCACTTGGGACAAAGCCATCCAACTTACCGAACAACTCATCCGCCAAAAAGAACAACGCAAAAAATGGCTGATGCAGCAATTGTTAAGTGAAAAGAGAATAGTGAAAAATGAAAAGTGGTGCAAGAGTGGCGTTAAAGAAGTTTTTCTTAAAGATGTAGCCAAAGTTACAATGGGTCAATCACCAAATTCGGAGGACTACAATACTGATAAAGACGGTTTACCTTTAATACAAGGTAATGCTGATTTAAATGAAAGAAAACAAGTTGTAAGATATTGGACAAGTCAAAGTAACAAGGAGTGTGATTCTGGTGATATAATCATGACCGTTCGTGCTCCAGTTGGCGCTATTGGGTTGGCAACTCAGAAATCATCAATTGGAAGAGGCGTTTGTAGTATAAAACCAAAGAACATCGATTATTGGTATTTATATCACTTACTTGTTTACAAAGAAGAACAATGGAAAAAACTAGAACAAGGGAGTACGTTTACTGCTGTTGGTTCAAAAGACATTTTTCACTTTTCACTTTTCATTGTTCACTCTCTCGAAGAACAAACCGCCATTGCAGAAGTCTTGCAAACGGCCGATAAAGAAATCGAGTTGCTCAAAGCCAAAGCTGAGCAGTTGAAAGAGCAGAAGAAGGGGTTGATGCAGCAGTTGTTGACGGGGAAAAAACGTCTTTTGTAAGGGCAGACCTATTTGTCTGCCCAATAAAAAGGAAAATAATATGAACAAATACAATCCAAACATTCACCACCGTAAATCCATCCGCCTGAAAGGATATGATTATTCGCAGGCGGGGTTGTTTTTTATTACCATTTGTGTGCAGGATAGGAAATGTTTGTTTGGTGAAATTGTGAATGGTGCAATGATATTGAATGATGCAGGACAGATGGTGGAAAAATGGTATCGTGAATTAGAAAATAAATACCCCGACAAAAAATGCCATGAAATGGTGGTAATGCCCAACCATTTCCATTGTATCATTGAAAATGTCGTAACCGTAGGGGCAGACCTGCGTGTCTGCCCCTATGATACCCCCAACCAATCCATAAT
>JGI12383J13903_1000435_pt1 | contig 31957 bp, 30 predicted proteins | sample Passage237B_FD_13903 | JGI IMG/M metagenome (IMG submission 13903)
AAAATACATCTGGAAAAGCATAATGGCTTTTTAATGCAGAAGAAGGATTATTCCAGAAAAGACCGCTTTATACAGGATGAAAAAACTCTACTTAAGCTGTAAGCTTCCCCAAAATAGGGCCATTTAAAAATAGAGTTTCAACAAACTCATTGAGGCATTGTCCGAAATGAGTGCGTTAGAAACCAAAAAAATATTAAATTTAGATAAGCCCTATGAAAAAGACGAAATTTACAGAAACCCAGATTATAGCTATCCTTAAGAAACAGGAAGCTGGAATGAAAGTCTCCGAAATATCCAGAGAACACGGTATTAGTGAGGCTACTTTTTACAATTGGAAGGCGAAATATGGCGGAATGGAAGCCAGTGATATAAAAAAGCTTAAAGATCTAGAAGATGAGAATGCAAAGCTAAAAAAGATGTATGCAGAACTTAGTCTTGTCCACCAAGCATATAAAGATGCGGTAGAAAAAAAGCTTTAAAGCCTGACGAAAAGAAAATGCTTATAACCCATATGATTACAGAACATTCAGTAAGTATTCGTCGGGCTTGCAAGGAGGTTGGATTACCTCGAAGTACCTTTGAATATAAGGCAGTTATAAAAAACGATGCCCCCATTATTGAGGTATTGACTTCACTTACCGAACGCAAAAGTACTATAGGCTTCTGGAATAGTTTTTACCGGATAAGAAGAATGAATTATAACTGGAATCATAAACGGGTGTATCGGGTATACACTAAAATGGGCCTGAATATAAGAAGTCGACCGAAGAAAAGGTTGCCAGCAAGGGCAAAGCAGGAATTATTTCAACCTGTAAAAATTAATCAGGTATGGTCGATAGATTTTATGTCAGATAGCTTATGGAATGGTCAACGATTCAGATTATTAAATATAATGGATGATTACAACCGAGAAATGTTATCCGTAGAAGTTGATACATCCATACCAACCCTTCGATTGCTGAGAGTTCTTGAGAGGTTGAAAGAAAGCAGAGGTATTCCTGAAATGATTAGAGTAGACAATGGACCTGAATTTATATCTGGCAAATTAGATGCATGGTGCAAAGAAAATAAAGTTGTATTAGCTTTTATACAACCAGGAAAGCCAACTCAGAATGCCTTTATAGAAAGATGCAACGGAACCATAAGACGGGACCTATTAAACGCATATGTTTTTAAAACGATCAGTGAAGTGCAAACAATGGCCGAAGAATGGAGAATTGATTACAATACTCAAAAACCGCATAAATCATTAGGATATAAAACTCCGGCGGATCTCTTATGCGAAGAATTGAATTAAAAACTCTATTTTTGAATGGCCCGGAATTAAGAGAAGCCTACAATACGACTGTAACATCTGTTACATTTCTAATTATAAAAAACAAAGATATTTGAGTCGTTGAGTTTCATGTACTTAATGAATTGCTAAAACATCTCTTCTATGTGAATACATACTGCATGGGATAGTGATGATTGCTATTCCATAAAATGTTAAGCAGGGGAATGACGGGTTGTAGTAGAGGTTTAAAATGTTGCAGCAGGCCTGTTCAGGTCTTGAACTATCAATAGGTGTGGCTAGGAAAACTTATGGAGGTGCACTCATTTGATACTATTATTTATGGGGGCTGTAATGTTTAGCCAAACAGCACTTTTTGTTCAATGATTCATTGATTAGCAAATATAAGTGGAGAACAACTGGCTATATCCCGAATGGTGAGAATACGAATTTTTACAGGTTAATCATTTCAGGACTTCATCTTATAGTAGAGTTTTTTATAATCCTGAAGGCCATCACAGGATTGACAAGCTGGTGGTCATAACATATTTAAAACAAATAACCAACGTATGAAAAAAAGAATTTTTGTATTGTCAGCTTTAGTATTCATGTTATCTTGTAGAAAGGAACATGATTTTCATCCTGATAAAAATTATCAGGATAATGTTCAGGTAATTAATGAACTCAGCGAAGAAGAAAAGAAAAGCTTATTACTGGTTAACGAAGATCAAACAGTTACGGAAGAAGAAGCAATAGAATTAGCAGAAGCTGCAATGAATGAGTTAGTGGCATCTCAGGGAGGAAGTGATTCACGCGTTGGGGGAGCTAAACGTCAGGTCTCAGGTATTACTAAAATTGATTTTACTGAAAATCCTGATCCTAACGCAAGAACTTCTGATAAGCCATTGACGATGGCTTATATCGTTAACTTTTCGGATGGTGGTGGTAATGAGGGAGGATTTGCGATTATAGGAGGAGATAAACGTTTACCTTCTGTATTTGGAATAAGTGATGAAGGAAGTTTGGATAAAAACCCCGATAATCCTGGAGCATATATTGTCCTTAGGAATATTGAGACCTATGCTTTAAATGAGATTGAGAACTTTGAACGCAAATATGCGAAGTATCTGGAATCTGCATTGAACAAGATTGGTATAAAAGATACCCTGTCCAGGGGGCTAAGATCTTCAGATGTAGTTGTGAATGCAGGAGGTTTTACTTTCCATTACGGAACAATGAAAACAACATCTAAAAGGAATCCTCTTGTTCCGGTGAAATGGAATCAGAGATCTCCCTATAATGATTCGGTACCCAAATATTGTTCCAGCCTTAAAGATGAGGCTTATACAGGATGTATAGCAACTGCCCTTGCACAGATTTGTTCGGCACATAAATTCCCCAAAAAGGTAAATAACATTTCGCTGGACTGGAAAGCCCTTAACGCTGAAAAAAATGCTGCGAACCTAAGTTCATCAAATAGGAAAAAGGTTGCCGGCCTATTCAAGTTTATTGGACAAAAGGTAAAAATGAATTATGGTTGTAATGGTAGTGGTTCTGATAACGAAAATGCAAAGAACGGATTAAGGGCATTAGGTTTTAGAACCTCAGTAGTAGCAGCGTTTAATTCAGAAAAAGTTATTCCTATTCTTGACTGGGGATTCCCTGTTTATGTGAGTGGATTTGCAAAAAAAGAAACAACAGATTATTTTTTCTTTGAAACGACTTCTTATAATGAAGGACATGCCTGGGTGATTGATGGTTATTATACACAAAGTATGCCTGTTAAAATATATATTACTGGTACTAATTTATTAGTATCATCTTTTGTGTCTGAGCAAACTTTGCTTCATTGTAATTTCGGATGGGGTGGATCAAAGAACGGATATTATTTTGCCGGTGCATTTGATACCGATGCAGGTCCGAGTGCTCGTGTGGAGGCTGGAAAATCAGGATATTATCAGTATAAGCTGGAGATGATCAAAGATATTGAACCAAAATAATTTTTAAGTGTCAGGTCAGGACACTTTAGCTATTGCTGTCAGGCTAAGGTATTGTTTGAACTTCGGTCTGTTTGAAATTAAGTTGCCTTATTGGCAACTTGATTTCATGTGTCCTAGACACATTAACGTATAACAATTATACCATCCAGGAAAAGGAGGAATATGCATTCAATATTCCTCCTTTCTTTAATTATATGTTTTTAAGTATTTATAAATGACTGTTTAGAAGACGTGAGGGCCTGGGCGTTTAATAAGTTACTTGCAATTTAAAGTACTATTAAGTTAATTGGTGGAAAAAAGCATTCACTCAGTTGTCCGAAGTTTATTAATGATTGGTCTTATAGCAATCGTAGGATTTATTGGCGTAGTTAAATTTTTGGCTTTATATACTTTAAAAGATGAACATATAAAAGTTTCCAACCTGATTGGAATACCAGTTGATGAAATTCCCCCAATAGACCATTTAAATGTTACAATTAAAGATTCTATTTATGATAAAAATGTAAAGCGGGGGATCATAGTGCATCAATTCCCGGCTCCGGAGTCAGAGGTCAAACCCAACAGAACAATTTCGGTTACCTATAATAGAAAAATAACCAGACAGATAGCAATCCCTGACGTAATTGACCAGTCAGCAGAAGAAGGAATAAACGCTATTATAAATGCAGGTTTCCTTGTTGGGAAAATTGATACTGTTGAAAATAATTTTCCAGTTATACTTTCAATGAGCTTAAATGGCAAGGCACTTAAAGGGGGAGAAAAAATTCAGGAGGGAAGTAGTATAACTGTTCAGGTGGGTAAAGAGGACTAAACCAGTTGATCTGTGGTGCAAAGAGCTTTTTTCGTTTCTGTTCGAAAGATAGAAAATCAATATAATCACAGGAAAATTCATCAATATCGGGTCTTCTACCCATATCTATTGGATAGAAGGCCCGCTATTGAAAACAGATTGAATGCTCAGACATCTATTGTGCAACCCAACCGCCATCCACGGGTAATGCATGACCTGTAACAAAAGAAGCTGCATCAGAGCAGAGGTATACCACTGCATCAGCTATTTCTTCCGGATTCCCTAATCTTCCGATCGGTTCGGCATTGGCAAACTGTTCTTCCGCTTCTTTACTATTTCCTGTAAAACGATCTATCATTGGTGTTCTGATAACTCCCGGACAAACAGCATTGACACGTATTCCAAGTTTTGCATTTTCCAATGCCGTAGTTTTGGTGAGTCCCACTACACCATGTTTGGATGCTGTATAGGCTGGTGATCCCTGAAATCCTACCAGTCCTGCTATGGATGCACAGTTTACGATAGCGCCTATTCCTGTTTTACGCATTTCAGGAAGCTGATACTTCATGCAGAGCCATACGCCCTTTAAATTTATGTTAATTGTTCTGTCCCATTCTTCCTCAGAATAGGCCTCCGTAGTGGCAGAAATACCTTCTATACCGGCATTGTTAAAAGCATAATCCAGTCTTCCATAGGCTGAAATTGTTTTTTCAACCATTGCTTTTACTTCATCTGCTTTTGATACATCGCATTTAACAAACAGCGCTTCTCCTCCAAACTTTTTAATTGTATCGATGGTTTCATTGTCTTCTATGTAATCTGCTACTACAACTTTTGCACCGCGTTCTGCAAATGCAATGGCTGTGGCTCTTCCGATCCCGAAGCTTCCGCCGGTGATAATGGCAACTTTATTTTGAAAAATTTTCTCCATACTTTTTTTATAATTTTGATTCAAATATAGGTAGTATTGATAGTAAATGATTGATAATTAATATGAGAAAAGTTGATATTAATCATTTGACCTCTATATACCTGTTGAATTCCTGACGGGTTTCAGCACCGGAAAGAAAATTGTTTTTATATTGCTGAACTAAAGATCTGTTTTTAAAATCATTATTTGGAATAATTTCTTTTCCTGGAGGGCTGGAAATTCAACAGGAAGGTCTATAGATAGGATTGAAGTATTAATTTATAAGGATATACACATGAAAAAAGTCGTTTTAGATTTAGCAGTTTCACTAGATGGTTTTATTGANGGGNCAAATGGGGAGGTGGATTGGTGTATCATGGATGAAGATATCGACTTTGATGGATTTTTATCTTCTATAGACACTATTTTTTATGGAAGGGTAAGTTATGAAGCCTGGGGAAATTTTCAACCAGGAGAAGATGCAGGAGAAGTGGAGTCCAATCTTTGGAAAGCGGTTCATTCAAAGAAAAAATATGTGTTTTCAAGTCAGGATAGAGCCTTTGATAATGCAACGGTGATTCATTCCGATGTATCCGAACGTGTGGCTGAAGTTAAGAAGCAGGGAGGAAAGGACATCTGGCTTTATGGTGGGGCAGCTCTTGTAAAGACTTTTATACACTTAAATCTTGTGGATGTCTACCGGATCTCTGTACATCCGATTGTTTTGGGAAAAGGTAAACCATTGTTTGAAGATCTGAAGGAAAGAATAAAGTTGAATTTGATAAAGACCAATACATTTCGATCAGGGGTGGTACAGCTTATTTATGAACCAAAGAAATAAATACCGTATGTGATTTTATAAATTACAAGTCTGAATAGAAAAGAACTAAAATTATTACTACAATATGGCAAACAATTATTTTCTTCATGGAAAGTTAACAGCCAAATCAGGGCATAGAGACGAGCTGGCGGCAATCCTGATAGAAGCATCTCAACTGGTTTCAACTGCAAAGGGTTGTAAACTATATGTAATCGGAAAAGCTGAAAGTGCCCCCAACGATGTTTATGTTACTGAGATATGGGAAAGTAAAGAGGATCATGATAACTCACTAAAACTCGAAGGTGTTAGAGCGCTCATAATGAAGGCTATGCCGTTAATTGACGGACAACCGACGAAAGGACAGGAGCTTGAGATCGTAGGAGGAACGGGAATTTGAGAAGTTTATTCTGTAGATTTTACTTGATTAAGAAGCCTTCCAATAGTATAAAAGAATAATGATAAAACAGACCGGAAGGTCATTGTCTGAAAGGGTAGCAGTTTAGTGCTACCCTTTGTTTTTGTTTAAATTATAGGAGCCAGCATCTGACTTAATTCTTCCTGAATATCCCGCCCTTTATTGTGATCGTACCAGTTAAGAATAGTCGTTTTGATTGTGTCGAAGGATGCTTTTTCACTGGCAAGTGCTGAGTATATTTTCTGACAATCTGCCGGTCTGGGGCCCCATTGTGCTAAATCTTTTCCATCCGGCGTTTTAATTACAAGTTTTGGAATTGATTTTCCTCCATTGGTCAGGTACTGATTGATTCTATAGGGCTCAGCATCCCGGAGTTCGTAGGAGATTGTTACCAATGGGTTTATACGGGATGCCATTTCAATGAAAGGAACATTGTGCGCAGCATCACCACACCAGGGCTCTGTAATGACAATCCACCGCTGTGGAGCCTTGATGTTTTCCAAAGCCTTTTTTAAAGGTGCTGCCAGCTCCCCGGTTTCTGTAATCCAACGGTTCATTTGTTCCCAGTTATGTCGGGTATATTCCAGGTATTCTTCTCTGTTGTAGGGAGGAAGTTGTTCTGCTGCTGGTTTACCGATAATCGTTTTAAAGTAATCTGAGTATTCCTGAAAGGTCATAGGAGTTAAAACACTATAATTAAGAGAGATGTTTTGTGTGTCTCTGGATAGTTTATGGTTTTAAAGATAGGAGAGTCATTCGTTTAAACAAAATAAAATTTTCAGGCAATGTTTATGGTTTCAGCTCATTTTCCCGAATCTTTATAATTTTGTTAGTATAGGAATTTGAAATAGTTTGATATCAGACAGATAGTAAATTCCCTTTGCTTGGGGAGTAGTGCAACTGTTATCATTGGATACGATCATCAATATTTGCAGTGGAATTGGAACGTAAAAACAGCCAGGATGAAAAACTATAGTAAAAGAGAATTAGAAGAGGCCAGAGTGACCATTATTTCCATTATTAGTAAATGCGAAAAAGTCCTGGAGAAGTTTTCTGACACTACACCACAAAGAACCTTGCTGTTAAGAAGGATTAATGCTCTGGTGCTTTCAAGAGAATTGATTGATAACGCGCTGGAAAACCATATAGGTTCACCTGATGATGAAAATATAAATTGTTAAGTAAGTGTAAGACGTATGCATATCAGTTTAACAGACGCTGCCAATAAACTGGCAGAATCAAATGAATTGTTTATTGAGTTGTTTTCTCACGGGACCTTATCAGTTGAGTTCTATAAGCCCGATAAGGTGGATCATCAAAAGCCTCACGACAGGGACGAAGTGTATATTATAGCTTCCGGTCACGGTGACTTTTATAATGATGGTAGGGTTACATCGTTTGGCAAAGGAGATTTTATCTTTGTGAAAGCGGGAAAGGAACATAGATTTTTAAATTTCAGCGACGATTTTTCTACCTGGGTTCTTTTTTATGGACCAAAGGGCGGGGAATAACGGCCTTAATTCCATTCACACTAAAAAAACGTTTATAGATGAAGCCCCAAAGGACTATCCGGGACCTTATCCCGACAGGCCACAATCCTAATTGAAATTAACATTTCCTTAATAGTGAGTTTACCAAAATTATCAATTGGTACTTATGTTCTTTGGAATTTTATGAAGGGCTACCAATATAGAGACCTGGGAGTAGGAATAACAGGAATGGTAAAAATTCGGGTTCGACAAGCTTTGGCAAAATGTCGGGATTATTCATTTGCTATAAAATCGTTAATTTAGCTATTGGGTACAATGGTACATAAATGGAAAAGTCAGAGTTTCTTATACGTAAAATGGACTGTCCTTCAGAGGAAAGCATGATTCGCATGAAGTTGGACGGGATAGAGGACATTAAATCATTGGAATTTGATATACCCAATAGAAAACTAACAGTGTATCATCTTGGAAATCTTCCGGAAATAGAAAAGGCAATTGATGATCTGGATTTAAACTCATCCCTTCTCAAAAGTGAAAGCGTGCAGAGTGCTTTATTGACAGATTCATCAAAGCAGCAATCGAAACTTCTATGGACGGTTCTATTAATTAATTTTCTATTTTTTCTCATCGAAGTCATTTCAGGTTTTTTAGCTCGTTCAATGGGGCTAGTGTCGGATAGTTTGGATATGCTTGCAGACTCATTGGTTTATGGACTTAGTTTATATGCTGTCAATAGTACTGTTTCCGGAAAGAAAAATGTAGCCAGAATAAGTGGTTACTTTCAGTTGGTATTGGCTTTATTTGGATTCGTAGAAGTAGTGCGAAGATTTTTAGGATATGAAGAGGTGCCGGATTTTTATACAATGATTATCGTATCTGTTTTGGCACTGTTAGCCAATGTCATTTGTCTTTATTTACTTCAAAAATCAAATGACAAAGAAGTACATATGCAGGCAAGTATGATTTTTACCTCAAATGATATCGTAATAAATTTAGGTGTCATCGTTGCTGGTTTACTGGTTTATCTTCTTGATTCAAAATATCCGGATTTAATTATTGGGACAGTCGTCTTTATAATTGTTGCCAGGGGAGCATTTAGAATTCTTAAACTTGCAAAATAATTAACAGATAGCCTATCCGTGTTCTGTCCCCCGACAGGCCACAATCCTGATCTCAATTAACATTTTCTTTATAATGAGTTCACCAAGGCGACCTATTGGCTATTGGTACTCTTTGGAATTTTACAAAGTGTTAGAAATATAGAGAGGCCTGTCAGGAGGCCTTGGAGTATGGGAATCGATCGGACTGGATAAAGTTTCTGATATGGTAGCTCAAATGTGGCAGGTTGAAAGACTTGTCACCCAAAATTACATTTCTTATTTTTCCAGTAAGTACTTTTTCAGATGAATGAATCGGATAATTTTTGAGATAAATAGTTTAACTTTTTGATTTTCATTCTTTTGCCCTATCTTAGAACAGCGTTTTTTTCTGAAATAAATGATTTACCTATGAGCAAGTATGTAGTTACTTTTCGCAGCGGACGGTCTCTGTTCGTGGTCACGTTGCTGACTATCTTTTTGACTTTACAAAGTTGCATGACAACAAGGATTGTATCAAAGTACGATAGCGATACAATGGTTAACAATCCTGCAAACAGGAAAACAGCCTGGACCTTTGCATGGGGGCTGGTGCAGACAAAGGATATCAATCCAAAATGTGAATCCGGTGCAATGACCAGCGTAACGGTAAAGACCAATATTGGTTTTATACTGGTTTCAGCAGCAACATTGGGCATAGCAGTGCCACTAAAAGTAGAATGGACCTGCAATCCTACATCCATTCCAACCGAACAATTGGGAGAGTAATTTTTTAACCAAAACCCTGATCCAACATGAATCTACCTGAAGGAATAGAACCACTCGAACTGGGAAAGTGGGAAAATATCCACCAAAACTTTACCCACACCTTTAAAAAGCATACAAGCTTTAAGTTGCGTCTTCCGGAATCTGTGCCGGACAGCCCGGCCAAATACAGGGCTACTACAGCAAATTTTCAATGGCTTGTCAACTATGCGCTGGAGAATAACATCCAGCTGAGAGCTATGGGAAGCGGATGGTCGTTCTCTGATGTGGCCATATCTGAAGGCGGCGTAGTAGATACCAAGTCTCTGAGACTTACTTTTAATATGGGTAAATCGTTTATCGATGATGCTTGGCTTGCCCAGGGGAAGAAACCTGAAAACCTCTTCTTTACCCAGTGCGGAGTTAGTATTCTGGACCTGAACGAAAAACTGGAAAAGGAAAGCAATCCGAAACGATCGCTCAGGGCTTCCGGAAACAGTAACGGTCAGACTGTTGCCGGTGCCACGTCTACAGGCACGCATGGCGGCGCCTTTGATATTGGTGCTGTACATGACTCCATAGTAGGCCTTCATATCATTACAGGCCCAGATTCTCATGTGTGGGTGGAAAGAAGTTCTAATCCTGTAGCTTCGGATAATTTTATCCAGTGGCTGGGAGCGGAGCTGGTAAGAGACGATGATGCATTTAATGCGGCAGTAGTGAGTTTCGGAAGCTTTGGATTTATACACGGGATATTGCTGGAAGTCGAACCTATATTCCTTCTGGAGCAGCACAAAGTTCCGAATGTACCTTATAGTGATGCGGTTAAAAAGCTTATCAATCAAAGAGACTTTTCAGGCATTGCTTCGCGCCTGCCTTATCCGCAAACACCGGATCAGCCTCCAATATACCACCTGGATGTAGTGGTGAATCCTCATAGTTTTGAGCCGGATAATGATAAAAAAGGTGTATACCTCCGACTGATGTATAAGTTGCCCTACAGAGAAGCGTATTCTAAAATACCCAGGGATGAAAACGGCTATTTTTACGGAGATGATACGCTGGGGCTCATACAAAAAGTGCTGGATACTGCAGGAGCACTGGCGGACCATATTATTCCTCCTNTTGTCAATAAGTTGTTTCCGCTTGCCTATGCGGTTACAGAGCCGCTTACGGGTACGGTAGGCGAGACATTCAGGAACACAGCCTACAGGGGAAAGCTTGCAAGCTTTGCATTTTGCATTGATTCAGCACAGACTTCCAAAGTACTGGAAGCAGTCATAGAGCTCAACAAGGAAAATCCGTTTAGCGGAGCTATAGGGTTTAGGTTTGTAAAAGGAACAAAAGCATTGTTAGGTTTTACAAAGTATGAAAAAAGCTGTGTGATGGAGTTGGATGGTATGGATTCTAAAATTACCAGATCCTTTTTTATCAAGACTTGTCAGAAGTTAGATGAACTTGGAGTGCCGTTTACGTTACACTGGGGAAAGCTGAACTATAATATGACGCCTGAGATGGTGCGAAAGATGTATGGAGAAGAGCAGATAATAAAATGGATGAAGATCAGAAAAACGCTTTTAGGGAACTCGATGCCGGTGTTTAACAATGCATTTCTTGAGAGGATAGGCCTGGATAAAGATCCAGATTTATTAGCTTAATCACTGGTGAGTAGAAATGTTGATCGTGGCAGGTCGAAAAGACCTGCTATCACTGAACTTATTAGAGGCCTGTCAGGGGATAATCCTTGGAGTTGAGTTATCAGTGTAGGTAATTCGAAAGGCCAGTCACCACTGAAAAAAGAACAGCTTTATTTCATCTTTTTGTAATAAAAATCATACACCACTTTTGATATATCTGCGATAATTTTTTCATTGTTTGCTGTGTCCTCTTTTGAATCCGTTATAAAAACGCTTATAAAATAATATCGCCCGTTGGGGAGGAAAATAACGCCAACGTCGTTTACTGCTGCTGAAATACCTTCTTTATTCCTACCCGACCAGCCTGTTTTATGCGCGACTACTGTTCCTTTTGGAAGGTGTCCTTTTAATCTGTTGGGTCCTGTTTCGGTCTGTTTCATGATTGTCCATATAAAATCATGATGCTCGGCAGACAAAATTTGTTTGTCATTGTTGTAAAAAAAGGCAAGTAGCTGAGTGGACGTATTAGGGGTTGTCCAGTTTTTAAATTGCAGATCCCAGTTGTTTTGCATCACTTCCTCATTGATTTTTACAGAAAAGTCCTTAAATCCTTTTTCTGTGATGTACTTTTCAACAACCTGTGGTCCACCGACAAGCCTCAAAAGAGCATCACAACCCACATTGTCACTTAAGGAAACCGTGTATTCCAGTATTTCTGAGAGTTTCAGAGAGGCCCCTTGTGGATACTTGTCCCGAAGCGGACTATAGAGTCCTGGTAACAGCTGATGTTTTTCAATGGTTATCATCTGGTCTAAAGAGAATTTTCCCTGTTCAACCAGAGATAATACAGTCAGGGCAATTGGAAATTTAAAGACACTCTGCATAGGGAAGGGCAGATCTCCATTGATGGATAGCGTATCTCTTCCATTGTCTGACATTATAGAAACTCCAACCGTTGCTTGGGGGCTTGTTAAGATAGCTTGTATATCTTGTTTTAACATTTCGTATGACTGTGCATGGATGCAGGTTGTACCGAGCAACAGGAAAGCGAGTAATGCAAGATTTTTGTATAGCATTTTGAGTCTGTTTGCATCTATAAAAGTACTAAAAATATCAGGGGTTAAAAGTAATATAATAGATTGAAACTTGTTGGAGAAAGTTCAAAGTCGCAGGTCGCATGACTTGTTACCACGGAAAAATTGGCTGCTGGGAAAAAATGGAAGACTTTTTTTGAATAGAAACCTTTTATACATTTTCGGGTAAAATCCACTTCTGGGTTTATAGTTGAGTAATAGGCAGAAACTTTAAGGTTAAATTATTTGTATTCAATGTGTTAGGTGTTGGGTGGTTTATTCCCAACTCTTTCCTAAATTCAATCCTTATCTTTGTTAGTATGAAAATTCTTATAGTTGAGGACGAGAAAGACTTAAGAGAAACGATTGTAGCTTCGTTAAAGAAAGAGCATTTTGTTATTGAAACTGCAAGCGATTTTCATTCGGCGAGTGAAAAAATCGAAGTGTATAACTACGATTGCATTCTGCTGGATATTATGTTGCCTAATGGTAGTGGACTACAACTGCTGGAGCAACTTAAACAACAGGGTAAATCCGGAAATGTCATCATTATCTCAGCCAAAGATTCTCTTGATGATAAAGTCAGAGGACTGGAGCTCGGTGCCGACGACTATCTGACAAAGCCTTTTCATATTGCCGAACTCAATGCACGGATAAAAGCTGTATTGCGCAGACAAAAATTAGAAGGGAAAAATACGATCGAAGTAGCGAACATTGTACTGGATCTGAATGAACGTACCTTTTTGTAAATCAGAAAAATGTTCCCTTGAACCGAAAAGAATTTGACATCCTAAACTATTTTTTGTTGAATAAAAACCGCCTGGTTACCAAAAATGCTCTGGCTGAACATGTGTGGGGCGACAATATTGATCAGGCCGATAACTTCGACTTTATCTTTATTATCAGATAAAAAACCTGCGGAAGAAATTACAAACTGCCAGGGCTGAGGTTGAAATCGAAGCCATTTATGGAATAGGCTACAAGCTGACTGAAAAATGAAATTATTAAACAAATCACTTATTTACCTTTCGGTATTGTTGTTTATTATCATTGGCCTGTGGTCGGTGATATTTTATTTCAATGTACTTGCCGAAATTAAAGAAAGTGTGGATGAGGGGTTGGACAACTACAAGCGTCAGATTGTTTATCAGGCACAGAGAGATTCGACTGTTTTGACACACAACACATTTGATGTTGGATTTTTTGCTATCCGAGAACTGTCGCAGGCTGAGGCGCTACAGGTAAAAGACAGTTATATCGATACAATGATGTATATGCAGGATGCCGACGACGAAAGTCCTGAGCTGGAACCTGCCCGAATGCTTACTACGGCTTTTGAAAACAATGGTCGTTACTATGAGTTGAAAATTATCAATTCAATGGTGGAAGAAGATGACCTGGTAGGTGAGTTGTTGCTGGATGCGTTGGGGCTCTATCTGTTTTTGATTGCAGTGGTGATCCTTATTAATAATTTTGTATTGCAACGGCTTTGGCAACCTTTTTATTCCTTCCTGAATCAGCTTAAAAACTACCGAATAGGCAGCAATGCCAGGTTTCCGGAAGTAACAACCAGGACAAAGGAATTTATTGACCTACAAAAAGCTGTTACGATTTTGCTGCAGCAAAACATAGAAACGTATGAGCAGCAAAAGCAGTTTATAGGAAACGCATCACACGAGCTGCAAACGCCGCTGGCAATTGTCACCAACAAACTTGAACTGCTGATAGAAAAGGGCAACCTGTCATCGGATCAGGCAGAAGGTATTGCAGAAATCATGAGTATTATAGACCGGTTGGTTCGCCTGAATAAATCATTGCTGCTGCTTACCAAAATAGAAAACAAACAGTTTCTGGATAACCGGATTATTTCGCTCAATGAACTTGTCAAACAAAGTGTCAATGATCTGGAGGAAATTGCAGAGTTTATGGAGATAGGCATTCATGTCTCTGAACAGGCCGATGTAGCTATTGAAATGGACAGGTCACTTGCCACTATCATTGTTTCCAACTTGTTGCGCAATGCTCTGTTTCATAATGTCTCAGGAGGAAGTGTAAAGGTTGATATTGTTAAANATGGAATTATCGTAAGCAATACAGGCATTACAACACCATTGGATGCTGAAAAAATATTTACACGTTTTTATAAATCCGAAAGCGATCAGAATGGCTCAGGACTTGGTTTAACCATTGTAAAAGCTATATGCGATTTGTACGGATTTTCGATTTCGTACCGTTTTGAAAATAGTTTACATACTTTCGAAATTTCTTTCAATTGATGTCTTAGTTCCCAATTCTTTCCCCGGTTCATGTTGTTTCTTTACATCATGAACCTAAGAATTGCATACCTTGCTTGTGCTGTTACAATCCTGACGTTTGTAAACACCTGTATTGCTCAGGTAGATACCAAACCTGATAAAGTATCTCATGCTGAGCCTTTGTATTTAGACCTTGTACGTGATCTGGGTGCAAGAAAAGGAGAGAAGGAAATTAATATTGGCGCTGATTTTTCCAATAGTACTCATTACAATACAAATGCCTTTCTGATTGAATACGAATTTGCTCCGATCAATCGATTGGGCCTTGAAGTGGAGGCTGATTTTTCCTTTTATAAAAGAATACATACCAATTCAGAAACTCCTGGTAATAAGCTGGAATGTTTACGATTCTCAACCCAGTATTCCTTCTTTGTTTCTACAAAACTTCAAACAACGATGGCATTAGGCTATACTCAGATAGCGGAATTTACGGCCTTTAAGAACTATGGCAAAGCCGATTTTATGACTGGTACTGTGTATAATCCGTTTTTTATAGCAGCAAAGCGTTGGGGAAAGAGTTTTCATTCTCTGAGTTATATCAGCCCAATGCTTGAGCATACGTTCGCTACCAATGCCTTATGCCTTAACTGGCAAATCAATACGTCTTTCCATTATGTAATTCCACAGACAAAACATTTTATTGGAGTGGAGCTGAATAAGGAATTCCATGATGGTGTCTTTTGCATGACGATTCGTCCGCAGGTGAAAATGAAGCTCAGTCCAAAGGTTGCACTGGGGCTAGTTACCGGAATTCCGGTTATCAATCAGGAAGAGGGATACAGTTCATTTGTAAGAATTATTTATGAACCGTAAAATATTCCCAAGTCCTTCCAAAATGTAATCGTTACTTAGTAGTATAATCGTTCGAATTTAAACCAATATAGACCATGAAAAAAATAGCCATAATCGCTTCGTTTGCATGTATTTGTTTTGCACAAACAGTATTTGGACAGGATATCCCTCAAAGTCAGGTGCCTTCCGTTATTGTCAATAATTTTCAGCAAGCCTTCCCGAAAGCTTATGATGTGGATTGGGAGATGGATGGAGAATATTATAAAGTGGAATTTGAAACAGGTTTGTTAGGTTCGGACCATGATGTGTGGTACGACAAAGCCGGTAAGTTGATTCGGCACAAAGAGGAAATTTCAAAAAGTGAATTGCCTCAGAAAGTGTTAGATAAAATTAAAAGTGAGTTCGGTGCATATCGTGTAGACGATGTGAAAAAAATTACCGAAGGGACTACAGCAACTTACACAGTGGAATTGAAAAAAATGGGCGAAGAGTGGAAAGTCGCGTTTGACAGTGAAGGAAATGTATTAAGCAAGCTGGCAGATTAGGTGAAAAATTTCTTTGTATTGCTGACGTTTTTAGTTGTGTTTGTACGTCAGTCTTTTGCACAAATCAGTCCGCCGGGAGAGGGTAAAGCCCGTACGGCGGACTGGTTTGCTTTAGGTATACGACAGAAGCTGGATACAACAGAAGGAAGAGGTTGGCAGTCAATGTCCTATATCGGCCTGGGAAGAAAGAGTAATCCTGATAACTACAATCCATTTTTCAAACATGAAATTTTTGTGATGAATCAGGAGTTCTATCATCAGTTGCCCAATGCCTGGCAATATTCTTTTGCATTAAGTTATCGCCGCCAGGACGAGTATTCAGATCGTCCACCTTATGAACATGAATATCCTGGTCTGATTCAGGAGTTTCGTTTGTATAGCCGGATCTCCCATACTTTTAATCATTCACGTTTTAAACTGACGCCGACGTTCAGACAGGAGGTTCGAAACTTTTATACCACAAACTTTGAAACTACGGATGAGCTTATCCAGTTGCGTTCGAGAGTGCGTCTGCAACTAACAGCAAGCCTGGATCGCGATAATATCCACCGGCTTATTGCAAGTTCAGAACAGTTGTTTGCTGTAAGTAAGGAACAAGCTCCTGCTCACTGGACTGCTTTTAACTATCGCGAAAGCCGTTTTTCGCTCTATTATTCGTATTCTCCCAAGACCATTCCTTTTACTTTTAGTGTAGGTTATATGAACAATCTGGTAGGAGCTAAAAAGCCTTATGATGTTCATTATATAGCACTGGATATTGTGATTGAAAATCCGTTTTAATTTTATGGATTTGATAGTTGATTTACCTCATAAATTTCAATACCTGTGCTTCTGAAATTATAAAAGAATTTATAGATTATTTTTCAGGCCTGCAGTTACCATAGGAAGGATAACAGAATACAGGGTGGATCTTATTCTGATTGTATAAATATAAAAGCAGAACACTTGAAAATTGGTTTAGTAAGACATTTTAAAGTTCGTCATCCTTTTCCGAAACAGAAATTACTTTCAAAACAGGAAGTAGTCAAATGGTTCGAAGGATACGATCATTCAACACAACTGGAATATAAGGTGGTTGATTTAAAAGGCATCACCTGGGAGCATTGCTATTCAAGTCCGATGATTCGGGCGCTTAGTACAGCGCACTATATTTATGGGGCCCTGTTACGGAGGTTGCAGAACTGAAGGAATTGGATATCCTTTACCGCTTATCTGACAAAGTAAAACTGCCTTTCCTCATGTGGGGATTAATGGTGCGTATTGTATCGTTTATGTCCAACAAGGATACGGAAAGATTTAAACAGGGAATCATCGCTTTTGTAGACAGAATTCTTTCCGGTGAAGAGCAGGAGGTGCTTATCGTATGTCATTGGTTTGTGATGCGGGTATTAAGGCAGGAGCTCATCAAAAGAGGGTTTACAGGAAAGAATTTTAAAACCAGTGATTATGGCATCCTATATGTGTTTGAAAGGCCTGGTAAGGATAATCTGAACCGTTGAAATCTTTGGGGGCAGGATATAAAAAAAGGATTAACAGTAGTTAAAACTGTTAATCCTTTTTTGCTTTTTATCATGAGAGTCAGGTGACCTGTTCGGTTAGACTTTAGTCGTCTGAGGCTTGTTTCTTGGTTCGGTCAGTTGTACTTTGTTGGATAATTTACCAACCGTTAGTCCCTGTACTACTATGGAAAATACAACTACCAGATAGGTCATTTCCAAGAGAATTTCTTTGTATACCGGATTGGTAACAGATAGTACCAGGGCGATAGATACACCACCTCTTAATCCACCCCAGACAAGCACAATAAGTGATCCTCTGCTAAGCTTGGGTTTGAATGGAACGATAAGCATTGGAACCCATATCGATACAAATCTGGCAAACAGCACAACTCCGATTGCTACAATAGAAATAATCCAGTACGTTTCAAAATCGGGAATTAAAAGAAGCTCGAAACCGATAAATAGGAACAGAATGGCGTTCAGAATTTCATCCAGCAGTTCCCAGAATTTGGTAAGGTAATCTTTGGTAACCACCGACATGGCTTCTCTTTTACCATAGTTTCCAATTATAAGTCCGGCAGCAACCATGGTAAGCGGACCTGAAATATGAATCGAATGGGCAATAAGGTAACCTCCCATAACTACGGATAACGTGATGAGTACTGAGACAATATAATCGTCAATGCCCTTCATTGCTTTGGAAGAAGTATACCCCAGTATTCCTCCCAGTAATAACCCGCCCAGAGCTTCTTTCGCCAGCAACCAGGAAATAGAACCGAGCGACATGGAGGCTTCGGCCGTCTGTGTCAGTTGAAGAATAACGGCAAACAAAACGACCGCCATACCGTCGTTAAATAGCGATTCTCCTGTAATCTTGGTTTCCAGGGACTTACTTACGTTGGCTTTCTTTAATATACCAAGTACCGCGATGGGGTCGGTAGGAGAGATAAGAGCACCGAATAACAGACAGTATAAAAACGGCAAATTGATACCGAAAAAAGGAATAATGTAGGATAGTGCGAATCCTACTACGAATGTAGAGATGATGACACTAATGGTGGAAAAGGTAAGTACCGGCATCCACTGTTTTCTCAAATCCATAACATTAACGTGGATCGCGCCAGCGAAAAGGAGAAAGTTAAGCATTGCCCCCATTAGTACCTCAGTGAAATCCAGTTCAGAGATCAGGGTAAATAATTTTTGGGTCGTATCAGGGAAAATAGAGCCTCCTGCAAACCGAATGATGATGGAGACTATAATAGCCATCAGCATAATACCAATCGTGGAGGGTAGTTTTATAAACTTATGATTGATATACGCAAAGAACGAGGCTAAAACAATAAGTACTGAAAATGAATAATATAACTCCATATATGATTAAAAAGGATTTAAAGATTTGATTTCAGGAAATTTTTAAAGAAACGCATGCAAACTAAAAAAAAATATTGGAAAAATGATAATTATCTCCGGTAGAAAGTACGAATAATGCTTAAAATACTTTGGTACTTTACTAATAATACCTCAGGTAAGGGTGTTTTTTGAAATATATATAAATATTTTTATGGCGTTGAAAATAAGTTGATTGTGTGTTGTGGTAAGAGGTGGCTTTGAAAGCCTGGTTTTTCAGGTTTTAATAACTTTCAGGTTTGGGGTAGGTTGTGTGGTGTTTTCCCTGATAAGAGCTTTATGGTATAAGTACCACAAGTGAAGTTGGGCGTGGAAAATATAAATAACTATAACAGGTAGGGAAAGAGGTCGGGAGGGATATAAAAAGAAAAACCGGCCAGGAAGCCGGCCGGTTTGAAACGATAAAAATCAACTAATTTAGTGTATGCAGACTTTATCGACATACACTTTAGAAGTTGTCTTAATCATCACAGTGAGAATTCCTTTAAAGGATGTAGTGAATGCATTCGAGTAGAATACTTCTCTCTGGCCTATGGAATTCGTTACGGTTACCTCTGTCACAGCTTCTGCTGCTTCAATAGTGATCGAACCGTCACAGGATGGATTTGGATAAAAAAATGTCCCCCCTGGTAGCTTTTGAAATACTGGTTACAGGCGTTCCTGTTCCTGTCAGATTTATGGAAAATTCAGGTGATTCACCTGAATTAGTATAAATCGTTAGTTGCGCTGTGCGTTCGCCTGTTTCGGAAGGTGTGAAGGTTACGGTAAACTTTACGGAATCGTTCAACATAAGGGATGGTCCTAAAAGGCTTTGATCTACCAGAAAGTCTGATGCAGCCGCACCGGTTAGCACGATAGCCGGAACTTGAGTAAAGTCAAGTTTCCAGTCACCGGTGTTCTTTATGTAAAACTCTGCTGGGCTCGAACTTACTCCAACTTCGGAAGTACCAGTCTGGATATCTGTACCTGCAGTGACTGAAGCATGGTGCCAAAGCTTTAGTTCAGGAGCTTGTTGGTATTGTATAATATAAGCACTGTTATTATTAGTAGTAGTTCGATAAAGAATATATGTCTCGTCGCTAAAATCAAAATCGAAATTTCCTCTCAGCCATCCGGACACACAAATCGTTCCGGTAGGGCTTATCGTTACAGGAGTGGGAGCGATTGTGCCTGTCAGATAACTGGCATCTACGAAATTTCCTTCGGTATCAAATTTTGCCATAAAGAAGTGGAATGAACTGGCGTCGGAGCCATACGTTCTGGTTGCGGATGAAGGATCAAGGTCTGCACTTCTGAAAAAGTCCCCGATGACATTTATATAACCAAGGGCATCTACGATAATAGAATGTCCCCGGTCGGTAGAGGTTCCTCCCATGCTTTTGGCAAAGATCAGGTTAAGGGCAGGATCGTATTTGGCAAAGTAAATGTCCTGCATCCCTGTAGAAGTAAGTCTGGTTACAACATCCGGATCAAAATTAAAATCAAGTGACCCGTTAAATTCACCGGTAACATAAATATTGTCCGATGCATCAAGAATCAGGTTGTGAACAGAACTGTAATTTGAATTTTGAATGATAGCTACGTCTATTAAGTCACCATCAGAAGTGTAGCGGGCTATATATCCAGTCTGGTTACTTGTCGTTCTGATTTCAGTGCCTTCTCCGGGATCAAAGTCCATGGTCCAACCGGTCATGGTTCCCGAGAGGATAATTTCTCCTGATGCAGTGACATCGATCTCACAAACGTAATCATTACCTCCGGTATCGTTTTGGCTGCTTCCAATACCTTTGGCAAAAACAAGGTTACCATCAGGAGTAAATTTGGCAAAAAATATATCCGTCTCTCCGTATGCTGGAAGGTGCAATACTTCTTCTCCCGGGTCCATATCGTCTCCGTCCCTATAGAACCCACACAGGTACACATTATCCTCTTGGTCTATAAAAAGATCATTACCCTGATAGCCAATTTTACGGACATATACAAAGTTTCCCGATGTGTCGTATTTGGCAAGAAAGCCGCCTCGGGTTATAGGTATATTAGCCCCTTCAGGATCAAAATAGGTTTCATTGGCAAGTAGGCCGGTAACATATATAGCACCTGAATTATCCGCGATAATGCTGCGCGGCATGGCATAGTATCCTTTGAGGCGTAGCACAAATTTTACAGAACCATTCTTGTCGTACTTAGCAATAAAACCTTCACTGTTTTGAGAAGATGTTACGATATAAGGAGTACTTCCTGAATTGAAATCTATAGCGTTCGAAAAAATACCTGCAGCATAGATGTTCTCATTAATATCTATACAATGTGTGTATATATCTGTAAAGTCGTTAGCGCCCCCGCCAGGAGGGTTAAGTACTTTAGCCCACTGAAGATTCTGTGAAGTACTGTTGGACATGAATCCCATAAGGAACAGCATGAGTAGAACATAGAGTTTTTTCATAGTCGTTTAATAGTATTGTGAAAAATGTAAACAAAAGAGTTCCTTTCTTCTCATCAGTGATGGAAGCAGCATTGAATGTTGTACATCTTGTTGATTCGCTTTATAGCATCGGATGTGCTTACTGCAGGATGTCTGATAACAGCATTATCAGAAGAAATGACTTTCATCCGGTGAAAATAAAATTGTTTTTATGATGACCATTCCTGATTGAGTTAAAAAGGTACTTAGAGAAAGGATACTTTAAATACATCTCCCGGGTTACTATCTGTTGTGTTCTTATTACGTTGTTCAGGACTTGTGTTTTTTATTCCCAGAACCACAATTATATTGTTATATGGTTGTAGTTCAGGGATAATCAAAAGACCTCAACCGTATTGCAGGGGCAAAAGTAGGAGATAGCAGGTACAATTAATCTGACACTTGTCAGTTTTGACGGGCGATTTTTTTTCGGATACGACTAAGGCTGTCCTGGTGTATACCAAGGAAGGAAGCAATGTATTTTTGAGGAACTTGCTGTATAACCGAAGGATGGTTTTTAATAAGCTTAAGGTAACGTTCTTCCGGAGTAAGACACATGCGGTCTATCTCTCTGTCCTGTGTCCAGTTCAACAGTATCTCAAGCAATGTGTTTTCAATTTTGCCTGCACATCTTAGCTCCTTCTGTATGCTCAGTACTTCTTCGCGATCCCAGTACAATGCCCTGACTTCCGTGAGTGTTTCAAGCGCACAGGGGGAGGGCTGGCGGTTTACTATATAAAGCACAGAAGACACAAATTCATTCCAGGAAACAAAGTCTATGGTAGAGTCTATATCGTTATGAAACCTGCACAGGCGCACTATTCCTTCATTCAGGAAAAAGAGGCGGTCTACCGGTTTGCCCTGGTGCATTATGATAGCGTTTTTGGGAATGATAATTTCTTTGGTGATTTCTTTCAGGTAATTTACCTCATCTTTTGTTAATGAAATTCCGTGCTCCTGAAACCAGTTACATACATTGTCAAACATAGGGTACTCTTTAATTTTATTTTTTTAGTCCATTAATACTGACTTTGCAAAAATAGTAATCGTTTTTAATAAACTATTGGAGGATTTTACAGGAGCTTGCTGGGAGGCGGTCTGAAAGCAGGGATATTCTTTTATAAGAGGAAGTTGTGAGCTGAAATGTATTTCGAAGTCCCATAAGTGAATGTTGGATAAAAAGATAAGGAACCTGCTTGTTTATAGGATAAGATTCAATATCTTGTATGGATAAATTGAATTAATAGCACTAGAAAGTATTAACACTGCATGTGTAATCAGAAGGCATTATGAGAAGATTGTTACCGTTTTTGATAGCCACTCTGACCACTACCGTTTTCGCACAGGTAGAATCCAAAACAAACCCCTCGGATTTTGTGCCCAAAGGATATGTAATTTTTGACAGAATCAATGGGGATCTGAATAAGGATGGCATTGAGGATTGTGTTTTAATTATAAAAGGAACAGAAAAAAGCAATATCATTACAGACGAGTATCGTGGGAAGCTGGATCAAAACCGAAGAGGCATTATAGTTTTATTTAGCCGAAATAATCAGTATGAGCTGGCTATTAAAAATTATGACTGTTTTTCTTCTGAAAATGAAGATGGAGGAATCTATTTTCCACCTGAATTATCTTTAGATATTAAAAACGGAAATTTATATGTTCACTATACTCATGGTAGATATGGCTACTGGACATATACTTTCAGATTTCAGAATGGAGATTTTGAGTTAATAGGATATGACCAGAGTGACCATAGTGGACAGGTTGTGAACCGAGAGATTAGCATTAATTTTTTAAGCAAAAAGAAGCAAAAGAAAGAGAATATTAATGAGGAAGCAGAAGGAGATGATGAAGTATTTAAAGAAACCTGGCATAGCATAACAGTTAACAGGCGTATAAAAGTATCAGAGATAAAGGACTTTGATGGGCTTGATATGTCAGTATATTAGCACCTGCCGAACAATCACTATTCCAAACAGATTGATCTATGGACACTACCCGAAGCAAAATCGCTTTATACAACAACAATTAACTACGATCTTCCTTCTGTAAAACATCTGTATGTTAAACTGACCAATGATAAAACGATTCCGCTTAGTGTACAGAGTAAAATGGCAGAGAGAATGAAACCAGTGTTAACCGAAACCATAGATAGCGGTCACCTGCCAATGCCGTCAAAGCCGGAAAAGCTTGCCGGTATATTAACAGGTTTTGTTGAAGGAATTACGTCCTAAAATCTTTGAAATATATTATTAATTGAGTACTGTATATCAGGAGTTGAAAAGTGATACATAAAGTAAAAACGACAGAATATAAAGAGTTGGTTGCGGTATGGGAGTCTTCGGTGAAAGCCACTCATACCTTCTTAAAGGTAGAAGATTTTAATTTTTTTAAAGAGCTTGTTCCAGTTTTTTTTGATCAGGTTGTGTTGCATTGCAGGAAAAATGAACAACAGGAAATCGTCGGATTTATAGGGACCAGTGAGGATAAGCTGGAGATGTTATTTGTCAGGGCAGAGGATATTGGAGAGGGGATTGGGAAAGAGCTGTTGCTGTATGCCATCACAGAACTTGATGTGAGGAAAGCAGATGTCAATAAAGACAATTTAAATGCAGTTAAGTTTTATTCCCGTTTCGGGTTTGAAGTCAGGTCCGAGTCTCCTCTGGATGGATTGGGTAAGCCTTATCCGATTTTGCATATGGAGCTAAGCAGTGGCCAGGACAATTACCAGAATCGACCAGGGCATGTGTAGCGATTTGTAAGTTTGGTTATCCGATTTTTTCTATCGTATGTGGCAGTCATTTAAAACCTTTAGCTTATTTCCAAATGCACGGTGGGTAGAGGTGAACAACGCTAAAACCTTTATTCAGGAAGATGGCCCTGAAGAAACCGTTGCTATCATTCAACAATTATGTGGAGAGGTTTTCAGCAAAAGAGATTCAAACTATCTCTAAATGTACTGATAGTGTTAATCGGAAGCTTTTGCACTGGATATTTTTATTTTTAACGCAAAATACATGAGTCATTAAATCTGATCATTTAAAACGGGAAAGGTACTCTTTTCCTGAATTCAGAATTTCCCTGTATATTTAAAGAATGGCGTAGCTGCTCTGCAATGGCAGGCAGCTTTTTCTCTATTCTATAAGAATCTGTAATTTGTGTATATACTGAAAAACTACCCGGGCAGTCGGGGTGTCGTATCTTTTTTGTCCTAAGTTGTATGTAAATTCCATCTATCCGTGTCTGTAACACTAAACATCCTTGTCACCTTAATATTAATTCCCTGGCCAGCTGTTCTTATGATGTCTCCAATGATGATGGCAGCTCCGGATATGAGGAACCGGAAATCTTCCTTATGGACGGTGACTGTCCTTCTGAGTTATCCGGTTATCGTTTTTGCTGTTTTGAAGCTAACCGGATACCCTTTCTGGGGAATGGATGCAGGACAATGGCTTATTGGTGTGTCTATAGTTTCCGGCATCGTTATCTTGTTATATGGTCTTCCTGGTATGCTTATTAATCTGAATAGGGGAATACAGAATGATGGCTATTTTAAAAATACTACTTCCGTGTTTTATGACGGGAAAAAAATAGCTGAGGCAGATCCCGTTTCTTTTACTATTATTGAAGAAGGGCAATGGTATGCTAAAGATAATAAACATGTTTTTTATATGGGGACGGTGGTAGAAGATGCAGATCCAATGACTTTCATTCCGGTCAAAACAGCAGAAGAGGATGCTTGGGGAAAGCCATCCGTGGTATTCTGGAAAGATACTACCCATGTATATTTTGATACCAAAAAGATAGAAGGATGCGAGGCAGCTACGTTTCAATACCTGAAGGGGATCTATGGGAAAGACCGCCATCATGTGTATTATGGGAATACTATTTTACCGAACACCAATCCGGATACATTTAGATTTCTGGAAGAAGGGCTTGCTACCGACGGTACTTCGTTGTTTGTTTTTAATAAACTCGTCAAGACATCTGTAGATCTTCTGAGTTTTGAAGTTGTCAGGAAAGATGATCAGATATTCTGCAAGGATAAACATTCTATCTACCTCCTTTTGTTCGGAATCCCTGAGCCACTAGTACGACTAGATGGGGCTGACGTAGAATCGTTTGTATTGCTTGACCGTTACTATGCCAAAGACAAACATCAGGTTTATTTTTACGGATATAGCAAACTCAATACGAGAGCCTTAATACATCTCACCGATGCCAATCCTGCTACGTTCAGAGTTGAGTATGATTCGTTGACCGTGTCGGAAGCCACAGATGGGGAGAAGTATTACATGTCAGGTAAACTGGTGAAGTAGGATAAAACGAAGGAGGTTATAAGACTTGTGTAGAATAGGCTTATTTGAGGTTGAGAACGGCCAGATGATGTCTTCAATACTTACCTTGTGTCAATTCTGACATAAAAGATTCTGATAAAAAAATACCTGAAGATCTTTCTTCAGGTATTTTTTTCTTGTTAACGAAATCTTATTTAGAAAATACTTTTTTCAGAATTTCCGTAACGCGGGCAACCGGATCGGTACGGATTGCTTTTTCTTCATCTGCCACTTTAACAAACAATCCTGTCAGAGCTTTTCCCGTAACATAATCTCCCAATGAAGGATTGATAATCGGGTAATTGGATCCCAAAAGATTCGCCACTTTTGCAGCGTTATTGTATTTTTCAACAATTTGTTCGTAGGTGGAAGCTGCAGATACATCTCCGACAAGTGGTTTACTTAATGAGGTTTCAATTTTGGGAGCAAACAGATTTTTTAGATCGGTATAGGTATTGCTTCTTAAGTACGAGGTGGCTGCGGTGTCACTGCCATTCAGAATATTCAGACCATCGGTAATGGTCATATTGGTAATCGCGTTAATAAATATAGGTTTAGCTTCAGAAGCTGCATCTTCTGCAGATCTGTTGATCTTTAGTACCAACTGTTCAATTAAAGGGTCTACTACTCCGGAAAGTTTTAAGGCACTTAAATGGCTCTGTATTGTTTGAACTTCCGGAGGAAGTAATATTTTTACGGCTGCGTCTTTGTAGTAACCGTCTGTCTTGCTAAGAATGGCCACAGAGGTGTCGGTTCCTACTCTCAGGGCCTCTTTAAGTCCCTGAACGATCTCGTCCTGAGATAAAGCAGGGTCTATGCCCAGCTCTTCACATGAAGTCATAAAAATGCTTCCTGCAATGAAAAAAAGTAAGCTTAATTTTTTAATCATAGTGTTTGTGATTGATGTTCAATTTGAAAAAAGAACTCTTGTAAGTCTATAATATTGTTATACGCGTTTTAATAAAGTTTGTAACAGCAAATATAGTGCTATTTTATAATAATTATCGGGTTGACCTTTGTGGGGTTTATCTCTTTGATAATTAGAGTGTTGTTGGCCTGGTAATGCCTCTTTTTATATCCATAAAGTATCCTGGTTTTTATTCTTGTTAAGTGTTTGATTTATAGATAATCAGGTACTTAACAAGAAAGGTGTTACAGCAATTTTAGGATCTCGGGGAAGTTTATAAGGGTTTCGATGTAAAAGAAGCTGGATCCCCAGGCGGATTTATTCAACGCTACTTCCTGACGGTTTTTAACGAAGGTTCCGTTAAAGAACAATGAGTACCCTACGGCCGATTTCATAAATTTTAAAACTTCAAACCGAATCCGTCCATCCGGACCATGACCCAGGAATTTTCCGCTTTGTCCTGTCTTGTCCCTATTTTCTGCATGCTCGTTTGTCGGAACGTTAAATAAATTGTTGAAACGGTCAGTCTTGCTGGCAAGCCAGTAAAAGCTGTAGGAAACATCTGCCTTAATTTTCTTCCCAGGTTCAAATTCCACTCTTGCCTTGGGCGCTATAATATTTTCCATTACAACATAGTCGTCTGCAGACCAGGGACGGGCAAATCCAAAGAATCGCTCAAATCTGTTGTTAACATTGTCATCAGGATTTCTGTCTCCGCTTACATATCCGTAAAATAAGCTGAATCGGGGCTTCCATCCATAAGAAAACCTATATCCCACTTCAGCAGTGAACGAATAGGCCCGGTGTTTTTTATTATTGTCCCTGCCCAACTGCTGGTTGTATACCACATCGTAGTTTATTTCCCTGGTCAGATAGCCATATATCCTGGTCCCGATGTTATAGATTCGCCGATCCCGTGTTGGGTCCTGCTCGTTTTTGGTTTGCCTCAAATACAGTAGATAGGGATCAATAGTAATAATTCTGGACCATCTTCTCCAGTGAAATATAGCAGCACCGAACTGAGTCTGACGATCGGTAGTGTCCAGTTTTGTCATCAGTCGGACCAGAGGTTTTAGGGCCAGTAAATCAAGCTGCCAGTCGTTTTTGTCCTGTCCTAATGCAGCCCTGAAACCGTTAAACGTGTTGGTGGTATTACGCCATTGGTTGGAGCCAATAAGTCTTCGGTCCAGAAACTCAAAATTCTGTCTGCCGAACCGGATAAAGAATGGCCGGTTGTTGCCATAGGGATCTTGTCTGAAAGCTTTTTTGAAATGAAGCTCTGCATATAAGGAAATGGGTTCTACCCGGTTAAAATCCCTGTTGTCTCTGGCAAATTTACTGTTTACCCTGAAGGCATCACTCACTTCCAGGACAAACCGGAAGGGATCTACAATTTCTTTTATTCCTATATAAGCACGGGTCCTGAACAGAAACGGATAATCGGATGCAAGATAGGGGCGTCGGATGTCGTTGGCCCGGTATTCAAAACGGGTTCTGTTGTCAAGGCCTATATCCAGCCAGCTGACGTTTTCAAACCTTTTAATTCCTATGGTATTTAGCGTCTTGACATACTCAGGTGGAGTAGGAATTCTTTTGGTGCCATAAGAGCCTGCCTCTACATAAAAAGACTTCTTCTCTTCCGTCTTATTCGTTGTGGTGTCTTTTTGCAGATGTGTTGATTGTACCTGTGTAGTGTCTTGTGCGTTTGAAACGAAAGCTGAAAATAGCAACATTAAAAAGACAAATCCTTTATCTGTCAATACATTCAGCTGTATTGCATTCTTATAAAGTAACTTCATTCGTGTGGTTCTCAAATCCTCCCCTCAAAAAGAGTGTTCAAAATTATATAATTTCCCATAAAATCATTAGAGAACTGGTAGCAATTTTTTACAGTCTTAAACCCAGGATTTATCAAAGTTAACCGCTCCGGAAGCGGTAATGTTTGATAGCTGTACGATAAAGGAAATTGATGAAGTAGTATGCTTTTAACAGGTACTTCAGGTTTAGCGATTTAACTTCAAACAATTTGTGAATGTCAGAGTGCAATAAAGAGAAAAGAAGTGAGTGTTGATAGTTGAACTGGGCGTATAAGGTCCTGCAGTGTCTGTATACTACAGGACCTTTATAGGTAAAGGGTTACTCTTTGATAATCGTGGTGGTGGAAGTTCCTAATCTTAAAAGGTAAAGCCCATTAGCGTATCCGGAAAGGTCCAGGGAGGTAGCATAGCCTTTGGCTAATTCGTTTCCGTTTGCATCCATAAGTTGCCACTCCTGTAAGCCGTTCCAGCTCAGTAGTCCACTGGTTGGATTAGGGTATACTTTAACAACACCTTTATCCGTACCTGATTGTACTCCGGCTACAACTTCTTCCTGAATACGGATGTTAAAGATGAGTGTTACCTGCGCAGATTCTGTTGCACTTTTGGTATACTTTAACGCCTGCTTAATGGTATACCTGTCACCATCCTTAGGCCTGTTCGGATATTGACCGATGTTTGCTGTAAGGGAGGAAAGAGTTAATTCAGAATAGATGTAAGCTCCGTTCCCCCAGGCTATTGTTTGGCCTGCAGGGTCAAACCAGTGTCCCGGAGCAATGGCTGTTGAATTATAATCCTGACTTCCATTTGGATTAATAGCGAAATAGGTAATACCGGATCCGAAAATTTTAATCAGCTCTTCTACCGGCATGGCAAAGGCTTCGCTAATGCGGTTTGCATCCAGTTCTATGCGGACGGGGGTATAATCACTTGCCGGCTTCATAAGAACATCATAGGTAAGCGTAATGTCTTTGATAGGAGTCGTAAAGATGCCCTGAAGGTTGGTGTTAAGAAACTTAACTTTATAGGGCCATTGCTCATCGTTGCTGTAGTTGTCGTCCCATGCATGTTTCCAGTGCTCTTGTGGTGCTCCCGATACCACCAGCCATAATTGAGCGCAGTTTGCCGGACAGTCAAATGAAAGGGTTGTTTCCGGATTGTTACCGTTTTCCATATTGGCGGATACGGTGGCACTGTAGACTCGTGTCCCGTCCTTAAGTAGTGCAACAAAACCCAATCTCCAACCTCCTTGAGCTATATTAAGGGCCCTGTAGCCATGTGTGCCAGCAAGTCCTTTAAAGTCCACGCCAACGGTCGTTGCTGTTGCCGGTGGATTTAGTTTTATGCAATGGTATCCATAGTTTTCAAGGGCAACAGAAGAATCGGTCTGCCAGTAATCATCGGCCTGAAGCGTCATTTTTACCTGTGGCCTTCTGTTGATGTAGCTGGCTCCATAGGACTTTATTGCCGGAAGATCCCAGGTGGTAAGCCTGGCAGCATGTTCGTAGAGCTCATCGTTAAACTGTTGCTGGGTTAGTGCATTAAGTCGTTTGTAGGTTTCTACAGGGTCTTCAGGATAACGGGATTCACGCCAAAGACGTCCCATAAAGTTTTTTCCTCTTTTGAAGGTCCAGTAATCCTGAATAAAATAGTTGGCATACCGGGGTGTTTCGTGTAAGATATGCAAATGGTTGTAGTGTAGGTAATTATTAAAATCGTTTTCAGTAAACTGTTTGTGTGGGTATACTTTAAACGCCATCCACTGAGCACATTGTTCCCAGAAGCCATTGCCTCCTGATCCGTTAGGGCCAAAGCCATACCGGTATCCGCCCTGGGTGTCGCAACCGGTGATGTATTCGAAGCAGTGTCCGATTTCATGTGCCAATACATTGTCGATTCTTGCTGCATCAGGATTCACATGAAGCGTGCCTACAAGATCATCCTGACCGGAACCGTAGGCGGTCCATTCGGTTGTGTAAGTCAGGAAAATCATCAGTTTATACTGGTCGGTAACGGATGAACCTTTAATGGCAAATTCCAGAGAGTCGAGGTAATACGAATAGCTGGTTTCGGCTATACTTAACAGGGTATTCAGGTTAACGGTATAAGGAGCCGGTGCGGTAGATGGATCGTTGCCGAATCCTGCTTCCCAGAAAACTATTATATTATCTGTCTGTCTGCTCCTGCAATAACACCATTGACTGTTGGGATTATGTAAATCCATTTGNTCACTGGTAATAAAGCGGGGAATGTAGACTTGTTTCTGGGCAAACAGATCTGTGNCCGCAANTAGGGCAAGGANTAACAGTAGTTTAACAGGATTCATAAGTGATGTTCTTTGACTAGTAAAATACTCGTTTACATGTTGTTGGGAAAAGGTAAAGTTATCAAAATAAGAAGGTTTTGATCTGGCGGCAGGGATGCAATCTATTCTTTTTTTCGCAGTACTCAAAAGTGTTTGGGATATGAAGGGAATCTGTCAGAAACGAAAAATGCCAGTCGTGTGAACTGGCATTGGGTAAAGAAGTTTGTAGTATGCGAATTATTCAGGAATCTGAAAAAAGGCTTTTACCTCCTGATAGTTCTTTAAATCAATTGAACCAACCCGTTGGTTAATTTTAGTTCCTCCGGGGATAAGTACATACCGGAAGTATACATTTTCAGGTCTAAATACTTTGGTAAAGAAATAGGAATTATCAGTTGAAAGTTTATCCAGGTTTTGTGTAATGGTGAAAGCAATGCTGAGAAGGTTTTTGCGATAGGAATAATCCAGCTGATAGTATACAGCTTTTGGATCTGGAACGTTCTGATAGCCTTCTTTACCCCAGGTCGGTAAGGCTTTTATTCCAGTTAAGGAGGTTTCTCCTTCTTCTTTGTTACCCAAATAGACTAAAACCGTTCCACCGTTATTGATAAATTCATCAGTAAGCTGGGGTATGGTCAAATCCATAGATATATAGGAAATATCTGATGTTGCAAAAGTAGGAGCGTAGGTAAACCAGTCGGAATACATGATGTTGACCGCTCCCGAATCTCCTTTGTCTCCCTTAGGTCCGGGATCTCCTTTTTTACTACAGGATGCGAATGTCGTCAATAACAATAAAAGCAGGGAAAGTACTAATGTGTTTTTCATACGAATGAGAATTAATAAAAATGGATGTATAAAATGGATCTTTCAATTCAGGAAAATTAATAAAATTTACTTTTTTATGCACGGCCATATGAAAAATATTGCTCAGGTTATCAGTAGGTTGATTATTTGTTGAGCTGGTAATGGCGATTTATTGGAAGGTATAGATTAAATTTATCTAGAATTCAAAATATATCCCCGTTATCCGCAATGATTAAAAGTTATAATAAGTTACTGGAGGGCAATAAAAAATGGGCATCCGAACAATTAGAGAAAGATGCAGACTATTTTGAAAAGCTGAGTGAAGTGCAAAAGCCTGAGTATCTATGGATTGGATGTTCGGATAGCAGAGTGCCCTGTGAGGTTATTACCGGTGCTACTCCTGGTGAGATTTTTGTCCATCGAAACATTGCCAATATGGTCATTCATACAGACCTGAATTTGCTTAGTGTGTTGGAATATGCAGTCAAGTTTTTGAAAGTAAAACATATC
>JGI12383J13903_1000440_pt1 | contig 31430 bp, 25 predicted proteins | sample Passage237B_FD_13903 | JGI IMG/M metagenome (IMG submission 13903)
GCAGTCGAGTCTTTCCAGCCTGCAATCGCATTGGTATCAGAGGTAAAGGACAAGCCGCTCACTTGCAGGTGACCAGTTGAAACAGGCTGAACCGTTGCTGATACATACGCATTTTTCAGAACCGCTTTCGTAATGGTCACACGCAAACCACCTGCAGCAGTCAAGCTGGTAACACCATTACCCTGAGCACCTGTCGGGCCGTTCGGGAAGTCGAGTTGCAACACCAGATCAACGTTTACAACGCAAGCCTTAGTATCTTGGCCTTCATCACAAACATCTACATCCTGTTTGACCGTATAGATGTGACGCTGCGGCGAGTTGCCTTGGATACTTGAGGCCACAATAATCTGACCTGACCTGGTTTCTGTCGGACGCTCGCCGTTCAGTGTTTTCGCCAACACATCAGCGATCGGAGAGGCAGCCTCGCCAAGCGCACTCAACAAGAATTGCGGGTTGTCGCCATTGATCAATTCAGCTGAATTGATCTTATTTCTGAAGGCATCAAATGTCGTTTTGGTCTCACCATCCAACAGTTTGGAAATGGAAGCCAAGATATCCCCATTACCAATTTTTGAGACATTTCGGACATCGCCAACAAACTCTTTCGCTTTAGCAATAGTCTCGGCATCCACTACACCACCGGATGTTGATGAGCTTGAGCTGCTAGAGCTCGATGATGACGAGCTGCTTGAGCTTGAGGAGCTGCTGCTAGAACTCGATGATGATGAGCTGCTAGAAGACAAGCCGCTGGAGCTAGAACTGCTGCTTGAGCTAGATGAAGACGAACTGCTGCTTGAGCTTGAAGATGAGCCAGTTCCACCTCCAACCGGCGGCCAATCCTCACCAGGACACCAGTTTTTGCCTACATTCACTGTGTGAGTCAGGTAAGCAGCGATATTTTCAGCTGTTTCCAATGACACAGGAGCAGCTGGGAACGGCATATAGGTCGCAATGAACTCGGACAAGGACAGAGAGACCTGATTTCCAGATTGCTCTTTATAGCCATTCAATCCAGCGTCATACAAATCGATAGTCGCCAAAGGACCTTTCCAGGTAACCACGCCCTCCTCAGGCGCACCATGACAGCCCGCACAACTCAAACCTGCTGCGGTGCTCGCAAAAGCAATGCGGCCAGCTTCTACTGCAGCATCACAAGATACTGGGTCACCAGATGAGCTTGAGCTGCTGGATGAAGAAGACGAGCTGCTGCTTGAGCTTGAAGACGAGCTGCTTGATGAACTGCTGGAAGATGAACTGCTGCTCGAAGAAGAGCTGCTGCTTGATGAGCTGCTAGAAGACGAACTGCTGCTCGAAGAAGAGCTGCTGCTTGATGAGCTGCTAGAAGACGAACTGCTAGAGCTGGACGATGAGCTGCTGCTTGAGCTTGAAGACGAACTGCTGCTCGATGAAGAAGAGCTGCCCGGTTCACCGCTGCTACCAGAAGAGGTAGATGAGCTTGAAGATGAGCTGCTGCTGGAAGACGAGCTGCTAGAGCTTGAGCTAGAAGACGAGCTGGAGCTTGAAGATGAGCCAGATCCACCTTCAACAGGCGGCCAATCCTCACCAGGACACCAGTTTTTGCCTACATTCACTGTATGAGTCAGATAAGCAGCGATATTTTCAGCTGTTTCCAATGACACAGGAGCAGTTGGGAACGGCATATAGGTCGCAATAAACTCGTGCAAGGACAGATCAACTTGATTTTTTCCTTGCTCTTTATATCCATTCAATTCAGCGTCATACAAATCTATAGTCGCCAAAGGACCTGTCCAGGTAACCACGCCTTCCTGAGGCGCACCATGACAGCCTGCACAACTCAAACCTGCTGCAGAGCTCTCATAAGCAATGCGGCCAGCTTCTACAGCAGCATCACAGGATACTGGGCCACCAGATGAGCTTGAGCTGCTGGATGAAGAAGACGAGCTGCTGCTAGAGCTTGAAGAGGAGCTACTGGAAGAGCTGCTAGAGCTTGAAGATGAGCTGCTAGAAGACGAACTGCTGCTTGATGAGCTGCTAGAGCTTGAAGACGATGAAGAGCTGCTGCTTGAGCTCGACGAAGAGTCGCCTGGCACTCCGCTGCTACCAGAGGAGCTGGAAGAACTAGAGGAAGAGCTGGACGAACTTGAGCTTGAAGAGCTGCTTGATGAGCTGCTGGAGCTTGAGCCCGGATTGCTGCCATCCAAGTATCCAAGCAGGTGCTCGGCGATATCAGCTGCGCATTGAGCGTCACACTTCTCCGGATAGATTGGCGGCATTGCCTTTTCAATGAAATCGGCAAGCTCGTCAACCGTGGTGTGACGCAGGTTGTTCAGATCAAATGGATTGGAGCCGCTGAAGGTTCCGTCTAAATTATCGGTGTGGCAACTTGAACATTCTTCAATGAATTTTTTTGCACCTTCAGTTTTATTGCCTACAATTCCTGAAGATGAGCTGCTTGAAGAGCTAGAACTAGAACTGGAGCTGGAACTCGAGCTAGAACTAGAACCTGTTGGTGGATTCTTCGGAGGCGTTGGACTGGACCCTCCGTTACTACACCCTTGCAGAGCAAGAGCACCAACCGTAAACAGTATTAGTGCGAGATTTTTCAAGGTAAGTCTCCTGTACGTTTTAATACTTATGACGTAATTTGCCTGTTTTCTTGTTCACTTCACCAGCGGTTAAGAGGAACATCCAGCGAACCGGTCATGTTCTTTTAATCGCCTCTTTACGAGGTCTTGTTTTTCCAAATCGTCTTTGACGCCAATAGCAGGACACCCACGCACGGGAAATTCACCGCTTTTTTCCTAGGCGGCATCTTAAACGGTGGGTCAGAAATCATTCAATGACGGACACCCGCCGCTCATGTGACGCAGTTGGCATTAAAAGAGTACTAAACGAAATAAAGCGAAGAAGTTGAGCTTTTTTAGCAATAAGTCCAAACCAAATGTGAACTGGTCGAATTTTGAACAGACGTTGAAAAACGCGCCTTGGTTATATAAAACCGCCTCTCATATAAGTACGTATAAAAGAAGAAAGACTTCTTCTCACTTCATCACTGGCCGAATCCTTCCTGTAAACTAGCCCGCTTTGCAAATTGACCAACAAAGGGGCACGCGATGTATTCCGCAAGATCTCTCTATGTCCTACTGATCACCTTGCTGTGCGGCATTTACCTAAGCGGTTGTGAAGGGGGCAAAAGCCAAGGACTGGATTGCAGAAACAATCAGTCCCCCTACGAAAAATGCGATTCCCCGCCCAAGCCCTGCCCCTCTGGTCAGCAGTGGATTGGCGGCAAATGCCAAGTGCCTAATGGGAATTGCCCGATTGGCCAAACCCCGGTCAATGGAATTTGTGTGCCGGATAATGGCAACGAATGCGGCCCTGGCAGACATTTGGAAAACGGTCGTTGCGTTACCGACCAGTTGTCAGTGGAAATCATCAGTCGATCTGCGTGCTGGAACCCCAACAACGGCGCAAGCCGAATTATCCTGCAGTTTGTCACCCGCGATGAAAGCGGCTGGCCGCTCGATCCGGAGATTGATGCTAATAAAGAACCCACAGCACTCTTGTCACAGCTGCTGGTCAATGACGAACCGCCTGATGTGGAAGCGTTACTGAGCCGGGATTCTGAACTTTTGAAATCCGATATGGCGTTATCTTTGGTGCTCGACAGCACTTACTCCATGTTGCGCCATAATCCGCCCGCGTTTGAGCCAATGAAATCTGCAGCAGTCGATGTTTTGCAGGAATTGGCCAGCGCTTGGAATGCCAACAACTCGAATTTCTTCTGGGAACTGACTTGGTTTAACGATCTCATCTACCGCCCGGCAACGAACAACCGCGGTGAGGGATGGCAGTTCTCCGACATTTTGAATCTTCCCGAACCCGTCCAAGGCAGCTACACAGGACTGTGGAAAGCAGTCGATTACACCATCGGCGTACATGAGGAATTGCTGCGCGACGGCAAAGCCGCGGGCAACCGGGATCAACATGTAATGGTTATTTTCTCCGACGGCGAAGACAACCACAGTACCATCTTCGACAACAGCGCCGACCGTTATAGCGGTGAAGGCGATTTGCAAGGCAAATTATTTTGGACTTACCAAGGTTACCCGATTACCGACCTGGCTTCTGTCAAAGCGCGTTTGGCCAAAATACGCAATCTGCGCGTTTACGTCATTGCTTTTGGTAACGAGTTAAAAGAACAAGGCAAACGGGATCTGCGCAGTCTCGCCGAACAAAGCCGTGGCCAATATTTCTTTGGCAGCGACAGTAAAACACTCGGCCAGTTGTTTAACAGCGTAAAAAGGGAGTTCATCACCATGCAGACCATAGGTATAGAAACTCCCTTGCGCCGCGGCGAGCACAGATTCACGTTGCACACAAAACATCTCGCCAGCGGCGCAGAAGGCAAGCAGGACTTTGTATTGCAAATTGACGAACAAACGCTTGGCACATGCCCGACTGGTCGCTAATTTTTTGGCACCGTACAACAATTATTAGATCTGCTTAATTTCTACTTTGGCAAATAACGGTCGGAAAGTTATATTAACCGACCGTTTATAAGTTAATGCGCACTCCTTCTTTATCTCGGAAAAATACTCGTCTACTGTTGTAAATGGCGACCTCCACCACCCACCGGGTTGTGAAATTGCGCGCAAAAGGTGAGGAATATGCATCTGTCAGCAGATTTGATGAGCGCTGCTTTAATGGCCAGCAACGAAGGCATTGTGATTGCCGAACTGAATGACTTCAACACGCCGATTATTTTTGCGAACCCGGCATTTTTACAATTAACCGGCTATACATGCGAAGAAATTTTGCATCAGGAATGCTTATTTCTGATGCCGCTTACTGACGATGAAGAACGCAAGCGCATACATGACACGCTGCAAAAACGCCTCGAATGTTCCGAACGGCTGCGCTTAGAAGGAAAAGGCAGGTCTTTTTACGTGGACTTCTCTTTTCGCTATACCGAAAAAGACGGCCGCTATTCCCACATCATTTGTTTCTACAAAGACGTCACCCAAGAGGAATACCTGAAGAGCGTTTTGGACAAGGTGAATATTCTGTATCGGGAGATGAGCAAACGACTCGAATACACCAACGAAACAGACAACCTCACCAAACTCAAAAATCGCGGTCATTTATCCACCCGGGGTGAATTTTTATTAGGCGCGGCAAAAAGAGAAAAATTGCGTCTTCACGCAATTCTCGTCGATATTAATTGTTTCAAAATGCTAAACACCATCGGCGGCGCAACCCTAGGCGATGAATGCTTAATTAAAGTTGCCGATATCATCCGACGATATTTTTCCCGCTCCGCCGATATAGCGATCCGCATGTGCGACGATGAGTTTGTAATCGTTTGCATCGAAGATGACGATCAACGCGTGTACGATCGTGTGGAGTCTCTGCGCAAGGAAGTCAATGAACTTAAAATGAAAGATGTGATGGGAAGAGAACACGACGTGTCGGTGAGCATCGGCATTTATTCCGTGACACCAGAAAAAAGTACCACCATTGAAGAAATGATCCATAATGCCGGGCAATTGGTGTTTCGCCACAATCAGGCTCCCGACGGCCAAGTGATTCACGATAAACTTGACGGCCACGCTCGTCCATTTCGCCATTAACTATGACTCAAGCCTGTTATTGTTCCAGCGGTCGTTTGTTTTCCGACTGCTGCCAGCCTTTTCTCACGAACACAGATATTCCAGCCACGCCAGAAGCTCTGATGCGCAGCCGTTACAGCGCATTCTGCAGTAAAAATTTGCCCTATTTACTGCAAACTCGCCTGCCGGAAAAACGCTATCTGGATAATCCGACCGATCTCGAAAAAACCTTTGACCAGACCCAATGGTTAAAGCTGGATGTGCTTAATTCAAGCGCGGTTGATGACCGCGGCACCGTGGAATTTATTGCTTTTTACAAGGATGCAACTGGCATTGGCCAAATACATGAACGCTCGGATTTTTTGCGACGGGATGGACATTGGTATTACGCCGACGGTGTTCATTTGCCCGCAAAAAAGCTGCAGCGCAATGATCCGTGCTGCTGTGGCAGCGGCAAAAAATTTAAGAAATGCTGCGGAGCTTGATGAGATATGCCCGTTCCTATGGAGCGGGCATAATTAGATCAATTTAAAAGAAGCGTTAATTGGCTGGGGTCAGTTTAGCGAGTTGAGCCTTGGCAGCTTCCGCTACATCACCCGTACCTTGCGCCGCAAATTCAAAATAGCTACGCGCGGTATTCTTGTCGCCTGCCGCCAGTGACAATTCTCCGAGATGATAGGCCGCCAGTGGCGTTTCCAGATATTGCATACTCTTTTTCAGCGCATCAGTAGCAGCGGAATTTTTACCCGCCTTTTTCTCCAGCAAACCTACGCCTAAATATCCCAAATAATATTCAGGATTCAGCTTCGCCGCCTGTTGAAAAGCCTGCAATGCGGCGCTGTCTTCTTTGGCTGCCATTTTTAATTGGCCTTTGGTGATATGAAACAGCGCTTCATTCGGCTGTTTTTGAATCGCTTTATCGATCAAGCTGGACGCCTGATTAAAATCGTTGTTCTGCGCTGCTTGCAAAGCTTGTTCGTGCAATTGATAGGCTTCTTTATCGCGCACCAACTGTTTAATCGCATTCTGATACGCAGTCTTGTTGCGTGAGCCCTTGTTGGCATTCTCAGCCGCAAGTTCGCGATTGCGTTTCACGCGTTCTTCAGATGGTGGATGGCTGGCAAACAGGCTTTCCATAAAACTGCTCTGCTGCCCTTTCGATAAGGCGACAAATTTTTCCTGCAGCTCGACGGCGCCTTGCGGGTCATAACCGGCTCTTACCATGTATTGAACACCGTATTTATCGGCTTCGAGTTCCTGATCGCGGCCGTAGTGAGCCTGATAGGCGCTCGCTCCCACACCTGCGCCGGCCAGCATCCATTGGCCATAATCGGATTTCTGCGCTGCTACCCCAGCTGCCATCAAGCCGACATTCAGCAAGGTCGCGCGCGTCATTTGCCGCGCGGAATGGCGCGCTGCGGCGTGTACGATTTCGTGCCCTAACACGGCAGCCAGTTGCGATTCGTCTTCCAACATAACGAGCAAGCCGCGATTCACCGCAATTTTTCCGCCAGGCAAGGCCCAGGCATTCGGCACACTATTATTGAGTACGACAAATTCATAAGGCAGATTGGCGCGATCGCTGACGCGCGCCAATTTTTGGCCGACGCTGTTTACATACACCGTCAATTCCGGGTCCACGACATAGCGTCCGCCCTGTTGTTGCTGGTAGGGCTGGTACAGTTGTGCGCCCTGACTTACTTCCTGCTCCGCACTCATCAAAGAGAGTTCGTTTTTGCCGGTGACAGGATTGACGGCGCAGGCGGTAAGCGCCGCCAGCAGATAAACCAGTAGAAAGCGGGACAGAGTATGCATTGAGGCTCCTTTTTAGTGTCGTAATTGGCTTGGAGAATACCCGGCCTTTATCTATGGCTCATCATGGAAGCGTGCGAATCAGCCATGATGATCGGATATTGTCGTTATAATGCGCGGCCATTTTAACCAGGAAAGCTGACACTATGCAGACAGCTCAAGTCATCGAATTGTTCGCTGGCCAAAATCCGCACGGGCAGCCTGTTGTGGAACGCCTGCCAGTGGACGTCACTGAGCAAGACGAATGCCGCCTTCTCCAGTCGCCGCTGTTGGTCAAAGGTTTGGCTCGTGGCGATTTAATCAAACTGGATCGTGGTGCCGGTGAATTTACCCTGCGTCAGCGCAGCGGCAATTTGTGTATTCGGGTATTCAGCCGCGGCGACATTCGCATTCTCGACGAAGCCATTACCCCGGAAATGGAAAAACTCGGTGGGCAGTTGGATTTGGAGACGCCGCGTGCCCTTGCCTACAGCATTCATGTAAGCTGCGGTTTCGAACCGATTGAAAAGCTGCTCAATGCGCACATGACGCCCGACAGCGCGTGGTTTTACGGCAATGTCTACGACCCCGCCGACGGTGTGACTCCGCTCAATTGGTGGGTCGATATACTGAAACCCCAGTAACCGGTGCGCCTGCACAGGCGCGCATTGTTTACCGCTTTTCCCCCACAAGCTCGCCCTAATTTCATCCAATAAAACTGGCCCTTTACACGCACAGGTGCATATCTGCGCCTATAGTTTATCCATCGGCGCCCAGTCTCCGCCGTTTAGATTTGAGTTACTCGATAACCCTACGCGGTTGTCGCAGAGGAGATTAGCAGCATGTCTTTAAAGGTTTTGGTGGTGGATGATGCGACCTTCGTTCGCGATATGGTCAAGCGCACCGTCCGCCAATTGGCTCCAGATGCAGAACTGCTGGAAGCGCCCGATGGAGCCAGAGCCGCAAGTTTAATCAAGAGTAAAACGCCCGATCTGATTTTGTCGGATTGGGAGATGCCGGAAATGTCCGGCGAAGAATTGCTTCGCTGGTTACGCAAGCAGCCAGAAATTGGCCAGACGCCTTTTATCATGATTACCAGCCAGGGCGGCCGCAATCACGTGATGGCAGCAGTGGAGGCAGGGGTCAGCGACTATCTCTCCAAGCCGTTCACTCGGGATGAGCTCGGCCGCAAGATCAGCAAACAGCTCAAGCGCCTCGGTTACAAACCATCGGGTGCCGTTTCTCCGGCGCAGCGCGGCTTTGCCTTTTCGTCCGTGGATGTCTTGACCGGCGGTCGAGCCAGTGCCGTAACCCATCCGGCGACGACCGAGGTTCCTCCTTCGTCTGCGTCCAGCCATAAACCCAGCAAATTCGCCGGCAAAGTGCTGCTGCGCTTCCCGCATATTTCCTGCGAATACGATTTGTTGGAAACCTCGAGCCAGGCGCTGTGCGGCACTGTGACGCGACCGCAGATCCTGCCGAGCGTATTTGATCAGGCCGTGGTGGACATAATGGCACCGGACGGCAAGGCGCTCGCCCGCATCAATGCCTATATCCACAGCATCAGCGCCTGTGAACCCACCCCCAACGCTCAGAGGGTGCGGATGATCGTGCGGTTTGTCGATCAGGATCCGGCCAAACACGAGGTTTTAACCAGTTTGTTTGGCGCTTAACCTCTTACGGAGTGGGCTGCTGCTCCGCACGGAAATCCCCCGCCCAGATAAACGACACATCTTCCGCTTTTACGTGACGGCGCAAGGCTTCCAGCAACTGCTGAGGGGTCAGCGCCTGCAGCTGAGCTTCCCGTTGCATCAGCCACTGGATATCCCGGCCGACTTCGAGATTGCGCGCTAGCATTTCCGCAAGATTTTCGTTTTGCGTCCGCGCGACCCGCGCTTCCTGCAACATACCGGATTTTGCCGCCTTGACCTCGGCAGCGGTGAAGCCCGTGCTCAGTATCTTGCCAAGCTCCTCGCGCAGCCCCTTTTCTACCGCCGCACGATTCTGCGGGGCAAAGATGGCGTAGGAAGTGAACTGGCCGTTATCCGTCCAGTTGGACATCACCACCCAAGCCGATGAACTGTAGGAGAGTCCATCCTGCTGGCGCAGACGGGTGGTCAGGCGGCTGTTGAGAAAACCGCCGCCGAAAATATAAGTGCTGAGTTGCAATGCTGCGGCATCCGGGTGATTTTCACCGACCGGCACCGGCATCAGCGCCATGACCACCGCATTTTCTTTATCCGGTGTGGCAAAAGTGCGAGTGACAGGATCAATCGGGCGATAGGGCTGCAGTATTCGCACATACTCCGCCGAACTGCGCCACTCGCCGAATTGCTCTTTCAGCGCAACCAAAATTTCCTGCTCATCAAAATCGCCGACTATGGCGACCTGCATCTGATTCGCGCCGTAGAACTCTTTGTGGAAGCGCTTCAGATCATCTATGGTCACGGCGCGAAGCTCGGCGATTTCTTCGTCCAGAGTCGGCGCGTAATAAGGATGGCCGGGAGGCCATGGGCTGTAGAAGCGACGCGCTTCGCGACCGGCTATGGACTGCGGATCCTGGCGCGAGGCTTCCAGATTGGCGATAGCGCTGCTTTTGAGAAGCTCGAACTCCTTGGTATCAAACACCGGGTTGCGCAGCACTTCGGCCACTACTGCCACTACATCGGCAAGATTGGCTTTGGTGGTCAATACAGACGCATAAGCGCCCATAATTCTGCCGCCGATGCTGGCGTTCGCCTGCAGCTCATCGAGACGATCCTGCAACGCTTGGCGGTCGTATTGGCGCGTACCGCGCATCAACATGGCACCGGTAAGAGAAGCCACCGCGCTTTGATTCCACAAACTTTTTTCGCTGCCGTACTGCATGTTCAAGTTCAGGATCACCGACTCACCACGGGTTTTGCGCGGCAAGAATGCGATCTTGGCTCCTGCGGGAAGCGAGTGTTCCCGCACCAGGGTGGAGATATTCTCCAAGGACGGATCAAACTCTTCACCCGCGGCTGCGATCTCACGGCCCTTGTATCCTTCAAGCATGGCTGCAACATCCGCCACTACCGGGATGTCGACTCGCTCCGGCGCAGTGGTGGGATAAAAACGTCCTTCCGTGCGGTTGTTGCGCACCAGATACTGCGTCGCTACCCGCTGCACATCTGCGGCGGTGACTTCTTCGATACGATCGCGGGTCAGGAACAGCAGGCGCCAATCGCCCATGCCGATGTATTCACTGAGAGCTATGGCAATTTGTTCGGAGGAGTTGAAGGCGAGCGTAATGTGTTTCAGCAGATTGCGTTTGGCTCGCGCTACTTCATCGTCCGTGATGGGCGTTTGGGCAACGCCTTCCACCAACTGCAGAAATGCTGTGCGGGTTTTCTCCAAATCCGCGCCCTTCTCCACCCGCGCGCCGAAGAACAACAGGCCGGGATCCTGAAGTTGATAGGGATAGCCAAAGGCCGATACCGCCAGTTTTGTTTCCACCAACCCTTTATGCAGGCGACCGCGCGGCGTATCTGCGAGAATTTCCGTCAGCACTTCCAGCGCTGGGTAGTCCGGATGGCTGCCGGCGGGTATGTGATAGGCGGCGGCGAACCACTGAATATCCCCCACGCGCCGCACCGTAACGCTTCGTTCGCCGTCTTGGGCAGGTTCTGCGGTGTAGAGTTTGGTGAGCTGACGCTTTGGCCGGGGAATTTTGCCGAAATGTTTTTGAATCAGTTTCAACAAGGACGCTTCATTGAATTTTCCGGCAACTGTGAGCACCGCATTGTCCGGCTGGTAATAGCGCCTATAAAAATCCTGCAGTCGCTCAATAGAGACATTTTCGATATCCGAGCGAGCGCCAATACTGGGTTTGCCGTTGTTGTGCCAGAGATAAGCGCTGGAACTCATACGCTGCATCAACACGCGCAACGGATTGTTTTCCGCGCGTTCGAATTCGTTGCGCACCACCGTCATTTCACTGTCCAGATCCTTTTTTGCAATAAACGAATTCACCATCCGGTCCGCTTCCATGCGCAGCGCCCAGTCGATGTTGTCTTCGGTGGCGGTAAAGGTTTCGTAGTAATTAGTGCGATCCAACCAAGTGGTGCCATTGGCTTCGGCACCGCGCGCCGACATCTCTCCCGGAATATCCGGATGCTTCTTGCTGCCCTTGAACAACAAGTGCTCCAACAGATGCGCCATGCCGGTTTCGCCGTAGCTCTCATGCTTCGAACCGACCTTATAGGTCACATTGACCGTGACTGTTTCTTGACTTGAGTCCGGAAACAACAACACCGTCAATCCATTTTTTAAGCGGTATTCGGTAATGCCTTCGACCTCAACAACTTTCTCCACCCCGCGCGGCAGCGGGACGGAATTATCAGCGTAGGAAAGTTTGGCTGTCGTACTGGCAGCCGCAAGCAACAATACGGCGAATAAGCTCAACAAAGATCGAAGCATCTGACTTCCTTAGGATGGTTGGAAAAAACGGCCGAGTTTACTGGCTGTTTATTGGGTGGAAAATAGAAACACTCGCGCATCCCTAACAACCCTGGGCGAAGAAAGTTCCGCTGGCGGTGGCCTTGACGGACTTGACTCGGTTTCGGGAGCCACTATTATCCGAAAAGGCCTTGCGCGACCATCCGGTCGCTGATGCCCCTAATAATTCATTCGTCCCAAGGAAGCCCAAGGCCGTTCATGGATCAAGCCGTAATGATCGACACCCGTCATCCCCTCGAAACGCCCGAGGGCACTGATTTATCGCTCTATCCCGCCGGTTTTTGGGTTCGTTCACTGGCCTACACCATCGATTGGTTGATTCGCGTTGCGGTTGTGGTGGCGACCGGATTTCTGTTCAGTGCCAGCGGCATAGGTCAGGGCATGACACTGGTGGTGTACTTTCTGATGGAGTGGTTTTATCCGGTCTACTTCGAGCTCTGCCACAACGGTCAGACCATCGGCAAAAAGGCGTTACATCTCAAGGTTATTAATGACGATGGCACTCCGGTCACCTTCGCTGCCTCACTGATTCGCAACTTGTTGCGCACTGTCGATTTCCTCCCGGTGTTTTACATCTCCGCCATTATCGCGTCTTTGTGCAACCGCGATTTCAAGCGCCTCGGTGACTTGGCCGCTGGTACGCTCGTGGTTTACACCAATCCCATTAAACCCAGCCCGGCAATCGACAATGTCGGCGTGCGCCCCGTTCCTGAGGGCTTCAGCACCGACGAACAACGCGTGCTGGTGGCCTTTGCGCAGCGTAGCGCCACTATGAGTGGTGCGCGCCAGGCCGAGCTGGCCAATATCATTGCCCCTCTGGTTGCGCCGGGAGACCCCGTAGTCGCCATCAAACAGATGGCCAATCACATTGTTGGACGGCGAGCGGATTCTCCATGAAGCAATCCACTTTCGAGCAACTCCACGCGCCAGTCTGGCAGGCGTTGGAGGCCAAGCTGATCCTGTTGGAAAAAGGCCAAAAACCCCAATCGGGGGAACTGCGCGAATTTGCCTCGCTGTTCCGCAAGGTCTGTCATTTCCACGCCCTGGCACAGGAGCGCCACTACAGCAGCTTTCTGGTGGATCACCTGGACAATCTGGTGGTGCGGGCACATCAGCAGCTCTACCGCCGTAAACATCCGATTTGGCAACCTCTGCTGCAGTTTATCGTGCGCGATTTTCCCGTTCTGGTGCGCCAGGAGCGCCAAGCTGTGTTGTGGGCAGCTTTGCTGTTTGTCGGCCCGTTGCTGGGATTTTTTGTCGCCACTCTGGTGAATCCGGATATGGCCTACACGGTGATTGCACCGGATCAGGCGGCGCAAATGGAAGCCATGTACGACCCGGCCAACCGGGTTCTGGGCGCCGCGCGCGATTCGGACACCAACTGGGGGATGTTTGGTTTTTATATCTACAACAATATTTCGGTGGCTTTTCGCACCTTTGCTTCCGGACTCTTGCTGGGCGTCGGCAGCGGCTTTTTCCTCACCTTCAACGGCGCGCTGATCGGCGCAGTCGCCGGCCATCTCACCAACGTCGGTTTTACCACCACCTTCTACACCTTTATCGTCGGCCACGGCAGTTTTGAATTGACCGCCATAGTGCTCGCCGGCGCGGCGGGGTTAAAACTGGGTTACAGCCTGCTTGTGCCTGGGCAATTGACTCGGGTGGAATCTCTGAAGCGCGCCAGTCATGTCGCCATACGGCTGGTCTACGGGGTGATTTTGATGCTGGTGATTGCGGCGTTTATCGAAGCCTTCTGGTCCTCCAACAATATTTTTGCCCCCTGGCAGAAGTATCTGGTGGGTGCCGCATTGTGGCTGGTGGTGCTCGGCTATCTGATTTTCAGCGGGCGCGAACGGAGTCATTCATGAATCTGGAGCAACTGCGCATCGCCATACGCCCACGCCGCGACTGGGAGGCCGTGGATCTCGGTCTGCAGATGGCGCGTCAGTGGTGGTGGCCGATGCAGCGCATCTGGCTGCTGGTGACTTTGCCTTGGATATTGATGGGATTGCTGCTGCCCGCGGATTCCCTGTGGCTGGTATCGCTCAGCCTTTGGTGGTGCAAACCCTTATTTGAACGACCGCTGCTGATGATCCTCAGCCAGGCAGTCTTCGGCTTTACTCCCTCCACCAAGGAAATCCTGCGCGCGCTGCCGAAACTCATTTTTAACCAGATTTTTGCCAGTCTGACCTGGCGGCGTTTCAGTCTTACCCGCTCCATGGATCTCCCTGTGATCCAATTGGAAGGCTTGCGCGGCAAGGAGCGCAGCAACCGCCTCCAGGTACTGCACCGGGACGACAGCGGGCCGGCAACTTGGTTGACTATTATCGGCGTCCACGTCGAATCCTTTCTGATGATCTCCGGGCTCGCCCTCTTGGGTCTGTTTATTCCGGCGGAAGTAGATCTGGGTATAGATAGCCTCGAATTCTGGGGCGAGAGCAAAACCGGTGGACTGTTGCTACTGTTTTTCAGCTATAGCGCCATGGCGCTGATCGGCCCGCTGTTTGTGGCCTGTGGCTTTTCCTTGTACCTCAACCGCCGGGTCAAGCTGGAAGGCTGGGATATCGAAATCGCTTTTAAACGTATGGTGCAAAAACGGGGACTGCAAACCTTTGTTTTGCTGGCCGCAATTGCCTTCTTTAACTTGCTGCCCCAGTCGGCACCACCGGTTTGGGCAGCGGACGAACGCGCGGAAATCCGTGAGCAGATCATTGCCATACGCAATGGCCCGGATTTTCACCAGATGAAAACCCACAAGATTCCCAAATGGCAAACCGACAAGGAGCCAGAGCTGGACAGCGGCTTCATTGAGGCCTTATTCAAACTGCTCGAGGCGTTTGGCAGGTTCATCAGTTCTATCTCCGGTTTTGCCGAAATCATCCTCTGGGGACTGGTACTCGCGTTGGTTGCCTGGGTCGCCCTGAGATACGGCTCCTGGCTCAGTCGCTTTCCCCAACTACTGCCGCGCAAACGCCGTCAGTATTACCAGCCCCAAAAGCTGTTTGGCATGGCGGTGACGGAGGAGTCCCTACCGACCGACGTCAGCGCCGCCGCATTGGACCTGTGGCAACGGCAGCAGCCGCGCCAGGCGCTCGCCCTGCTGTACCGCGCCAGTCTCGCCCGCTTGTTACAAAGCGGCGCCCCCTTGCGCGAAGACCACACTGAATTGGAATGTTTGAAAATCGCCAAGCAGCAATCGCTACCCGCTGATGCCCTGGCGTATTTTTCCCATCTGACGCAGGTTTGGCGGCAATTGGCCTACGGTCATGAACTGCCGGATAACACTCTGGCCGAAAGCCTGTGCCGCAACTGGAACCATCACTGGCCTGACGGGGCGCGCGTATGAGCAAGCTGCGCCCTTACATTCCCCACATGCTCCTCGTCCTGCTCGGGGCCTTGCTGGCTTTGTGGTACTTCAACCAGGAGTGGGAAGAACAAGCCATTGATATGGGTCCTACCAAAGAAGCTCGCCGCAACCCCCTGCTCGCCTTGCAGCGCTTGCTGGAACAGCAGCAGAAACCGGTGGAAACCATTCGCGGCTTCGCCGGCTTGGAACGGCTGCAATTTGGCGAGCAAGCTGTTGGCGACCGAGACGCTCTTGTACTACTCAATACCGGCGGCGCTTTGCGCGAGTCACAAGTGGCATCCCTGCGGGGTTGGGTGGAACAGGGCGGTCAATTGATCGTTACGGTGGAAAATCCCTACTTCAGCATCGATGACAGTCATAAGGATCCACTGCTGAATTTGCTTGGACTCGCCCTTAACCATACGCCTTGGCTTAAACATGAAGCAGTTGAGGAAAACAAAGCAGAGGCGTCTGAGGAGGAAGATGATAAACCCGCCGATATCGAAAGCTTTCCTCTAATCTCCGATAACAAAGACGAAGACCCGGCCGCCAAGAGCTGCGGCTGGCGCCCCACCTACCAGCCAATCCACCTCAGAGGCCAGGAGCAGCTGCAACTGGCGTTTGGCTATGGCCTGGATACATCGTTTGTGGACGTGACCGCAAGCAGCCGACCGCTGGTGATGCGCGACGAACAGATTTATCTGGCGCAGATGAGAGTCGGCGCGGGCGAGATTTTCGCGCTCGTCAATGCGAGTCCATTGGGCAATAACTACATAGCCTGCGGCGACAACGCGTTTGTGATGTGGCAATTGCTGCGCGATAGCGACAAGGTGTGGCTGGTATTGAACAGCGATACTCCCAGCTTCTGGCGCTTACTGTGGGAGACGTCCATGTTTGGCTGCCTCGCCCTGCTGGCCGCTCTGGCTCTCTGGCTGTGGTACAAGGTGCCGCGCTTTGGCCCTGTATTAACTGTGCCGGTGACGGGGCGACGGCAATTTCTCGACCATATTCGCGCATCGGCCCATTTTCTCCTGCGCCACCAGAATAATGCCGCCCTGGTGGAACCGCTGCGGGAGGAAATTCTGCAGAAATTACGCCTGCGCCAACCGGGTTTTGCGCAACTGGCACCGGATCAGCAGGTGGAAAAAATTGCGCAGCTCAGCGGTATACAAGCAGCTGACCTTCACCTGGCCCTTTACCACCCGTTGCCAGTGCAAGACGCCGTGTTTATCGACATAGTGCAACGCCTTCAACATCTCAGGAATTCTCTATGACACAAGTGCCTCCCTCGGACTCCGAAATACAAGCCGCAGATGAGCCCCGTGAAAAAAGCGACACCTTTGAACAGGCTTACCAATTGGTGCAGGCGCTGCGCAATGAAATCCAGCGTGTCGTAATCGGCCAGCAAACTGTTGTTGAACAGGTTCTGCTTGCGCTGATTGCACGCGGTCATGTGTTAATTGAAGGTGTTCCGGGGCTGGGTAAAACCCTGTTGGTGCGCACCCTCGCCCAGTGTTTTGGCGGCCGTTTTGCGCGCATTCAATTTACCCCCGACCTTATGCCCAGCGACGTCACTGGACATGCGATGTTCAATATGAAGACACAGGAGTTCGAGATTCGCAAAGGCCCCGCCTTTACCAATTTATTGCTGGCCGATGAAATCAACCGGGCGCCCGCCAAAACCCAGGCGGCGTTATTGGAAGTGATGCAGGAGGGGCAGATCACCATCGAGGGCACTTCGCATCCGGTCGATGCGCCTTTTATGGTGCTGGCCACGCAGAACCCTATAGAACAAGAAGGCACTTATCCGCTCCCGGAAGCCGAGTTGGATCGCTTTATGTTGAAGGTATTGATCCAATATCCCGAAGCCAAAGATGAAGAAACCATGCTGTTGCAGCTCGGCAAAAACAGCGATGAAAAACCGGTACGGCAGTTGATCAAACCAACCCATGTTTTGAGCCTGCAGAAAATCGCCCAGCAAATTACGGTTGATCCCGCCATTGTGGAATACATCGTCAAAATCGTGCGCGCCACGCGCAATTGGCCCGGGGTTTCCCGCGGCGCCGGACCGCGTGCAAGTATCGCACTGCTCAACGGCGCACGCGCTTATGCATTGATGAACAATGATCGTTATGTAACACCGGATGATGTAAAAGCTGTGGTACTGCCCGCCCTGCGCCACCGTTTGTTGCTGGCGGCGGAATTGGAAATCGAAGGCGTATCGGTCGATCAGGTTTTGCAAGACATCAGCAAAAGTGTGCCCGCTCCGCGGAAATAAGTGGAAAAAAACGCTCGATGACGATTTCCAAAAAAAGTTGGCGTCCGACACCTAAAACCATTTTTCTGGCAGGAGGTTTGGGATTTACAGCGCTGCTTGCGGGCTCGCTTGGTCACTGGTGGACGGCATTTAGTGCAGATTGGGTGCAGTGGAGTTTGCTTGCCGCCGGGCTGATGTTGTTTTTTCTGGTGCTGCTCGATTACGCCGGCAGTCGCAGCCAACCCGACGTAGGAGTTGAACGCCTGCTGGCAAGTGGTTTGGCGCTGAATCAGTGGACGGAAGTGCGTTTGATCTTCACCCATCACTTCCGCTATCCCGTCACCATCGAAGTATTTGATGACATCAACCCGCAGGTGGTTTGCGAACACGTTCAGCAATTTGTACCGTTACAACCCGATCAATCAACGCAGATTACCTACCGTTTGCGCGCCTTGCAGCGCGGGCCGCTCACTCTGCAAAAGTGCCATATTCGGGTGCCTACGCCACTGGGTTTTGGCAGCGTGTCCTATTCGGTCGCAGTGGAAAGTACCGCCAAGGTGTACCCCAATTTTTCTGCGATTGCGGCCTATACCATTCTGGCGGCGGAAAATCACACCAGTGAATTGGGCATCCGGCGCAAGAACCGGCGCGGCCAGGGGCTGGACTTTCACCAATTGCGCGAGTATCGCCAAGGCGACAGCCTGCGGCAAATCAGCTGGAAAGCCACGTCCCATCGGCAGCAATTGATCTCCAAGGAATATCAGGATGAGCGCGATCAGAATGTGATTTTGCTGATCGACAGCGGTCGGAGAATGCGCGCCAAAGACGACGAACTCGACCATTTTGACCACGCACTCAATGCGAGCATTCTGGTCAGCTATATTGCGCTGCGCCAAGGTGATAGCGTCGGCGTGTTGAGTTTCGGCCATACCGAACGCTGGATAAGCCCGCAGAAAGGCGCCGACAGAGTCAATGTCATCTTGAATGGTTTATATGATCTGCAGGTGGAAAACTGCGCGCCGGATTATCTCGCCGCCGCAGAAAAAGTTTTCCAATTGCAACGCAAGCGCTCTTTGATCGTGCTCGTCACCAACTCCCGCGATGAAGAAATTGAAGAGTTGATCATGGCGGTGCGCCTGCTGCAAAAACGCCATCTGGTTTTGGTGGCTAATATTCGCGAAGCCGTACTGGACAATACATTGATTGAACCTGTAACCGATCTCGATCAGGCCGCAGCCTACGCTGGCACAGTGAATTACCTTCACTTGCGCAAAGCCGCACATAAAAAACTGCGGCAGAGTGGAGTTTATTCCGTGGATTGTTTGGCGAAAGATTTGGCGCCTGCGCTGGCCAACAGCTATTGGGAAATCAAGCGTTCCGGAGTTTTGTAAGCGGGGATTATTTGTTGCGCGGGAAAAGATGGCGATCCAATATTTGTCGCCACTGGCTGCGGGAATTTATATGGCGACGGCGCGCATTTTCAAAAAAACGTAGATAAGAACGGCTAAATTGCACACGCTTTCCATTTGTCAGCCGGTCTAAATCCGCCGCAAATTCCTCTGGTTCAACAATATTTTCGTCGTATTCCGCGAGCTTATTATTCACGCATCGCAGCCGCACTGGTTTTGCTGTTTTTAATATTGCTTTTTTAAACGATAACCAACGAGAGAAAAAAAGCGGTTTCGCCTGCGCTACGCAATCTTCCATTATTGTCACCTTATGCCTACGGTTGGGGTCGAAACCCGCTTTTGCATCGTGCATGCATCATCACATTTCAAACCACTGCATGACATTGCAACCCTTCTTCTGCATGTTGCACTGCAAATAGATTGCCAAAGGCGGGAATGCCGGACATTCTGGCGTCGCACTAATCTATTGCGTAAACCCCTCGCCAAGAATTGGCCCAGATGGAAAATTAATGTCAGTTTTGCCGAAATTTTTATCAGCAGCGCTCGCAATAACCAGTTTTGGTTAACTTCATTTTGGTCTAAGTGACTTTCGCAAAGTCAAATTCGACGACGCAAAATTGTAATAGCTGCCAGCGTGCTGCAGGTTTACGAATTTCCTTGATTTTGTGACCCAGGCATACGAAGCAACAGACGACAGCTGCAAGCATGGCGAATTGTTAAAGGAGAAAAGATTGCAAAGAAACACTATCAATATGCACAACAAGCAAAATTTACAGAGGATTTTGCAAGGTATTTTGCCGTGTCGGTTTCATTAGTTTTTTACTGTTGTTTGGGCGAGGTACGATAGAAATAAACACTATTGGAGGAGGCGAACAGTCGACCGCATGACATTTGTCATGATGAACCTATGACTCTCTACAATGGCATCATCCGCCAATTTGACGATAATGGTTTTATCAACCCTGTCTATTTGAGCGATATATGCCCACGGATCATCTTCCGTCCCCTTGGATCAACTCTCACCGGCCGACCTTGCGCCAACAATTTGCGAGCCTGGTATTTACCTGTTTTTACCTGATGCGCTGGTTTTTCCCAATGACGGCCTTCGAATGGGCGATCAATATCGCCGGCTTGCTGATATTCCTGGTTTGTTATTTTGCCGCTTTTAATCTGCCGAAATGGACCCTTCCAGGCGCACTCCTTATGGTGGCTCTGGCGGTGGGACTTGCGCCCTACAACCATGGATCAACTACCTTTGCGATTTATGCCTGCAGCTTCTTTGCCTACTTTTTGCCTGCGCGCACAGCGCTTGTCTTTTTTGCGATGACGCTCGCTGCGCTCGCTACTGCGACCTATTTTTTTCAGCTCGACGTCATTTTTTATTTCGTCGTCGGCGCTGTTTCCAGCACCGGGATTACCCTGTTTGGCATTACCGATCGCCAACGCATATTGCATCAAAGACGCGAGTTGCTGTCGCAGGAAGAAATTCAGCGCTTAGCGAAAATCGCCGAGCGCGAACGCATCGGCCAGGATTTGCACGACACCATAGGCCACCGTCTCACCGCGATTCATCTGAAGGCACAGCTCGCTTTGAAACAACTGGAAAACATGCAGGAATCCCAGGCACGCGAACATATTGCACAAGTTCAGCAATTGGCCCAAGACGCGCTGCGGGAAATCCGCGAGACCATTGCCGGAATGAAAACCCACGGCCTGACAGCAGAACTGGAAGCGCAGAAAGAGCTGCTGGGATCACTCGGCATTGACCTCCAATACTCCCTGCCACCGGTATTGCTGCCACCTACCATGGAAAGCGACTTATTGCTGATCGTGCGCGAGGCTCTGACCAATGTATTGCGGCATTCAGGTGCTGAGCGCTGCGAATTGCGCTGCAATACGACAGAAAAAACTTTGGCATTGTTGATTCGGGATAATGGCCGCGGCTTTGCCCAGGCGCATGAAAGTGCCTTTGGCAACGGCTTACAGAGCATTTATCAGCGTGTTACTCTGCGGCGCGGCACCTTGTCCCTGAATCCTCCTGGTGAGCGAGATTCCGCTTGGCCCGGATTAACTTTGTTGATCCACCTTCCCTGGAATCAACCGCTCGTTACTTAAGGCGCTATGGCCATGGCCAACCCGACACAAATCCGTTTATTTTTGGTGGAAGACCAAACCCTGGTGCGCGACGCCCTGGCGCAATTGCTGGCGCTGCAACCGGACTTTGTCGTCGTCGGCACTGCCGCCAACGGTCTGGAAGCACAAAAGGCCATTGCGGATTGCCGACCGGACTTGGTGTTGAGCGATATTGAAATGCCCGGCTGTGACGGTCTGACACTCTGCCGCTGGCTGCATGAACATCACCCCTCTATCAAAACGGTGATTCTCACCACCTTCAATCGCAGCGGTTACGTGCAACGTGCCCTGCAAGCAGAGGCGCGCGGGTTTATTCTCAAAGAGGTACCAGTGGATACACTCGCAAACCAGCTGCGCAACATCCACAGCGGTCAACGTGTTTACGATACCGAGTTACTGATCGCCGGTTTGCACGACCATGACCCGCTAACCGAGCGCGAACGCCAGGCCCTGCGCCTGGCAGAACAGGGGTTGAGCACTGCGGATATCGCCCGCAAGCTCTATCTGTCTGAGGGCACTGTGCGCAACTATTTGTCGGAATCTATGGCGAAACTTTGCGCCGGATCGCGAAATCAAGCAGCGAAGATCGCGCGGGAGAAAGGCTGGCTGTAGAAAGTCATACAATGACAGCCAACCAGACCGGCCGGAGTTTCGAAATGGCATCAGCAAAATTCATACGCATTGCAGCCGCCTTGGCATTTGTACTCGGCGGCGCCGGTGCGCATGGAGAGATCTACAAATGGGTGGATGCACAGGGGCAGGTGCACTTCAGCGATAAACGCTATGCCAATGAAAAGGCCAAGCGCATTGATGCCGAAGTGGTACAGGAGCAGCAGAATCCCAATCAATTTGTGTTTTATCCCGACGCTGATGCCTTACTGCAACAAAATCAGAAAAAGCCCCTCGGCACATCCACCGCGCTGTCCGCCGGGCATTCACAGCAGGGCCAGAACATCAGCCTGATTCGTTTTGATGTGGCGTCACTGTTGGAAGAATTGCACCGCAATCCGAACAAAAAACTGCTGCGCGCCACCCTGCGGCTTTACGCCAATGCCGATGACCGGCTCTACGGCCAAAACACTACGGCCGAAGCCGGTCACTTCGGCAAAAGCGGCGATAACGCCTTCTATCTGAAACCTGTCCATAACAATTTCGAAGAGAAGACGGTCACCTGGGCAGATTTTTTCGACCAATCCCATTACACACCGGCGGCGGTGCGCAATCTGCCGAGTGTGACCGCGCCCAGCAGTAACGAAGACAACCTCAAGGATTACGAAATCAACCTGTTACCGCTGATACAACAACTTATGGCCGCCAACCTGCGCCAGTTCACTTTGGAAATGCGCCTGCAGCGGACATCGGGACGGGGGCAAGTGACGTTTTTCTCACGCGAGGCCGATCCGGCCAAACGCCCGAGTCTGACGGTGGAGTTATTTAGCGAACAAAACTGATTGCCCTAAAAATTTCTTTGCACTCAGCAGGCTTCCACTTAAAATCGCCCGCCTGCTGTTTTTCACTTCTGCAAAGTCATTTCTATGGAAAAACTCCTCGAACAACTGCTCTACCGTACCCGCTGGTTGCTGGCACCTATTTATTTAGGTCTGGCATTCGCTCTGTTGGCCCTGATCATCAAGTTTTTTCAGGAATCGTTTCACTTGCTGATCGATGTCGTGCATATGCCGGAAGCCAAGATGATCCTCAGTCTGCTCACGCTGATCGATTTGGCGATGGTGGGAGGATTGATCGTGATGGTGATGATGAGCGGCTATGAGAATTTTGTATCGCAGCTCGATCTCGACGGCGAAAAAGAAAAATTGAGCTGGCTCGGCAAGATGGATTCGTCATCGCTGAAGGGCAAAATCGCCGCCTCTATTGTGGCGATTTCGTCAATCCACTTGCTGAAGGTCTTTATGAATGTGCAAAACACAGACGAAGACAAAATTTATTGGTATGTGGTTTTGCATTTGACCTTCGTCGGTTCCGCCTTTGCGATGGGATTTCTCGACTTTAAAGCCAAACACAAATAGTAAAATCAAACACAAATAGTGAAATCGGGTGGGCGATTAAGACAGCTGTTTGAGCTCTCGAACGTCCGCCTCACGCTGAATCAACCACTGCACAAAATCCGCCTCTGCCATGGGTCGCGAGAACAGATAACCCTGGAACACATTGCACCCCATGGCCTTGAGTCGTTCCAACTGCACTTGCGTCTCCACCCCTTCTGCAACCACCTGCAAGCCCATATTGCGACCGATGGCGATCATCGATTCCACCAATGGCTCATGGGCATTGGTGGCCAGAGTGTCGACAAAGGTTTTATCCACTTTGAGGATGTCCAGCGGCAGATCGCGCAAGTAGGCCAGGGATGAATAGCCTGTGCCGAAGTCGTCCAGCGCTATGGTCATACCGAAGCGTCGCAACTGACTGAGTTTGGTGATGGTGTCCTGAATATCGGTCAGCAGCGCGCTTTCGGTGACTTCGAGAGTAATATGACTGGGCGGCACCTGCAGCTTTTCCACCGCCTCCACAGTGGCGGACACAAAGTCCGGGCGCGCAAATTCCCATGGCGATACGTTGACGGAAAGATGACCGTAAAACGGAATACGCCGCTCTGCCCACTGTTTGCGATGGGTCAGAGCCGCCCGCAACACCCACTGGCCGATACCATTGATCAAACCGGTCTCTTCCGCCACGGGAATAAATTCCGCCGGCGATATCCAACCCTGGTCCGGATGGCGCCAGCGGATCAGCGCTTCAGCCCCCATCAGATTGCCCTCGCCATCCACTTGTGCCTGGTAAAACACGTGGAATTCATCGTTGGCCAGAGCCGCGCGCAAGCCGTGCTCCAGGGCGAGCCTATGGCTGACAGAGTCGTGCATCTCCGGCGTAAACAGCTGGTAGCCGCCGCGGCCGGAGCCTTTGGCTTTGTTCAGGGCTATATCCGCATTGCGGAATACGTCCAGCACGCTTGTGGCAAATTCCGGAAACAGCACCGCACCTATGGTGCAGCCGAGATCCAACACGTGATCTCCCACCTGTACTGGCTGTTCCATGGAGGCAATTAGTTGCTGGATAGTACGCGTCAGGAACAACTCGGCGCCCGGCCCCAGATGGCGGAGCACCACGGCAAACTCATCGCCGCCGAGGCGGGCGAGAAAAGCATCGTCACCCAATACTTGGCGCAACCGGCCGCTGATACGGCGCAGCACTTCATCACCCACATCGTGGCCGAGTGCATCGTTGATGGTTTTGAAATGATCCAGGTCAATCTGGATAAAGGCGCAGGTTTCGGGCGCATCCTCTCCCTGGAGCAAATGGATGACGTGTTCATTCAGCGCAGAGCGATTCGGCAGCCCGGTCAAATGATCTTCGTATGCCATTTTGCGAATGCGCTGCTCAGCTTCCAGGCGATGCAGCTCGGTGCTGGCACGGGAGACGAAAATATTCACCACCTCCAGCATTTGTTTGACGTTGTCCATGGGCTTGTCGTCCAGCACCGCGATCAAGCCGATGGGTTCGTTATTGACGTCCACCATGGCCGAGCCGACAAAACTCTCCAGGCCCAAATTACGCAGGAACGGGTTGTCCGGAAATTCGCGCTGCGCTTGGCGCGGTATGGCGTAACTGCCTTCCTTCAACACTTTTTCCGACGGCGAATTGATCAGTTCGATATTGACGTTGTCCATCAACTCACCGTTCGCCGAGACCGCCAAAGTCTGGATGGTCATGCGCCCTTCGACGAATTTCTTCAGACCGATAAATACGAATTTCTTATTGAGCAGCTTGGCGAGGTGGATGGTGAACTGATTAAAGAAGGCGTGACCGATCTCCGTGGAAACCGCCATGGAAATGGTTTTGATGGCGTTTTCGACGAATTGCTGGTCGGTGACATCTTCCATGCGCACCACAATTTCCTGCAATTCGCGCTCGTGGTTGTAGATGGGATAAAGCTTGAACTTCAGCCAGGCATCGCGCGCCAGATACAGAGCGTCGACCGGCATACCCGCCACCAGGAAAAACGGCCCGTATTCACCCCGGCTCTTTTCCGCAATGTCTTGCAGAATTTGCTCCTTGCTCACCCCGAGCATCTCCAATACGGTGATGAAATTGACGCGCGGAGGCGCGCTTACGTCGCGGCGCAACAAGCGCAAGCTCTCGTCGTTGACCTGGAGGGTTCGGCCATTCAAATCAATGATGTGGGTGGCCGCAGGCGCTTGCATAAATACCTGGGACAGGCGCTCCAATTTATCTTCCGCTTTGCGCCGCTCCTGGATTTCCGCTTCCATCTCGCGCTCCCGCCGGCGCAATTGGCGGCTGTTGCGCGCAGCCTCCAGGGTAAAGCCTATGCAGAACCACAACATAAAAGCAGTTAAGGCAAATCCCGGCAGATAAATACCGCTCCAGATGCCGAGATCCAGGCTCAAACTGGAATAGACAGTCGCGATCAAGAGGAAGAGAAAGAGAAATTGGGTAAAAACTTTGGCGGGACCTATTACCGCGCGGGAATGGAAATTCCACCAGAAGGAAGCCAGCAAGGTTATCCCCATGGCAATGTGCCATAACCAGGAACCACCGCCCGGCTCCCCCTGCAAAGCGCCATATGAACCAAGCCAGGAATTGGGATATTTCGTTAAGGTGGCGACGTCGGCGAAATGGAGAGAAAAATCCGACGCACGATTGGCCACCAGCAACATCAGCAGCACCAACACAAACAGAAACGTCAGATAGCCCGGCACATGGCCGCGGTAGCGCAGTGCGGCAAAATAAAAGCCTGTGGACAGCAACATAATGGAGGCGAAATCGGTCTGCCATATCAGCGCGGTGATGGCAGCGGCCTCAGCATTGGTTTGGTAGTAATAGGCGGTTGCCAGTTGATACCCGGCACCACTGAGCCCCATTAGGGCGACGGGCGTGTAGATAAAACGGTTATGCAGGGAATAAGCGGTTACGGCTATAGCGCCGGAGGTCAAACCGACCACCGACAAATAACCGGTCGTGATGTAAAAAAGAAACATCACCCAAGGCAAGGTTTCGCTCATACCTGTCATAGTATTCTTATGTTTTGGGTAGATCTCCGATTAACCATAGCCTCTACGCTTGGCCGCGGCCAAAATTGACGCCGCGCATCCGACGGGATGCGCGCTGGAGAAGAAAGAGTTTAGATCAGAAAGCCAAACGGTCTAGGAAAGTTGGCTGAGGTATTTCAATTTGTTTACCCATAGGGGTTAGCGCACCGGAAGATTCGATGCGAAATGCCACCAGATTGTGACTTTCCTGATTCGCGACTATTAGAATGCGTTCGTCTTCCAATACCAGGAAATGACGCGGCCAATCGCCCAACACAGGCTCGATCTCCACCAGGTTCAGTGAACCATCCTGCCCTATATTGAACACCGCAATACTGTTGTGGCCACGGTTGGAGGCATACAGAGTTTTGCCATCGCTGGTGACATAGAGATGAGCTGCTTGGCTATGCTCGGTAAATGACGCAGGCAACATTCCGATTTTCTGGAATTCGGTAAAAGTACCGTCGCCATTGCGCCGCGCCGCGACCAGGGTATTGCTCAACTCGTTCACCACATAGACAACTGGCAGGTGCGGATGGAAAAACAAGTGGCGCGGACCATCGCCCGGCGCCAGGCGCAACGCGGTAAAACCTTCGCCCGCACCATCATCAAATGGATAGGCTTTCACCTCATCGATCCCGAGATCCACCACGTACAAATATGCCTGCTGCGGATCCCATTGCGCCCAATGAGCATGGGCCGCCTCCTGGCGATCCGCGTTTGGTCCTTTGCCTTGATGTTGCAGCACCTGCGGGGCACCTTGTGCCACACCCGTGTCATCAAGCCGGAATATCGAAGTATTCCCGCCCATATAGTTGGCTGTGGCAATAAACCGGCCGTCCGGGCTCAGACTGATATAACAAGGCGATGCCCCCTTTGTCAGCGCGGTTGCCAGAGATTGCAGAGTGCCGTTTTCAGCACGGGAATAGGTCGTCAAAGCACCATGGTCGGTTTCCACTACGGCATACAGACGATTGCCGTGCTGGGAAATAAAGGAAGGATTATCTGCCCGCGCCTCCAGCTTCGGCTCCCCAAAGGTGCCAGTCGATGGGTCGAAGGAAAGACTGTAGATACCTTCGCTCCCCTTCTGGTTGTAGGTGCCCACGATCAAAGAAATGCCAGTACCTTCGCCCACAGATTCCGCTCCGTTGTTCGAGATCAATGACTGACAGCCAGCACATAACAGAAGAACCGCCGCGCCGAGCAGTCGATAGCCCAGTTGATACATGTTATTTGGGATCACAATCGCTCCCCTTGGTTAGTGAGATGATCTGCAATTATTGAAATGGCCTATGACTTTGCAGGCCGGCAAGTGTAAGCATCGCGGACAACTCCCGCCAGTCAATTGCTGCCACCAATCGGCAACAACGGGCGTATACTTTTGGAACCTTTGCGATACATCAAGCAAACATCATCCATACAAGCCTTCCTTAATCCGGTGATTCCATGTCGACATTTAATACTTTGAGCGAGTTTATTGTTGAGCATCAGATGGATTACCCCCAGGCAACCGGGGAATTTTCCGCCCTGTTCTCCGCGCTTTGCCTCGCCGCCAAGATCGTCAACCGCGAGGTCAATAAAGCCGGCTTGGCGAATATCACCGGTCCGGCAGGTGAAACCAACCCTCAAGGCGAGGCGCAACAAAAACTGGATGTATTGGCCAATGAAGTCTTTAAATCCGCGCTCGGCGCTCGCGGCGTGGTGTGCGGAATTGTTTCGGAAGAGGAAGACAATTTTATTCGCTTTGAAGGCAGCCAAAATCAGCATGCCAAATATGTGGTATTGATGGATCCGCTCGACGGCTCATCCAACATAGACGTCAATGTATCGGTGGGAACCATTTTTTCGATTTATCGCCGTTTGACACCCGTCGGCACTCCCGTGCAGATGGAAGATTTTCTCCAACCGGGACGCGCCCAGGTTGCCGCAGGGTACATTATTTACGGCTCTTCCACTATGCTGGTTTACTCCACCGGCAATGGCGTAAACGGTTTTACCTATGAACCGTCCCTCGGGCTTTTCTGCCTGTCGCACCCGAATATGCAATACCCGCGCAGCGGCGCTATATATTCCATCAATGAAGGTTTTTACAGCCGTTTTCCCGACGGTGTAAAAAAATACATCAAATATTGTCAGGAGGAAGATCCCGCAACCCAGCGGCCCTACAGTTCGCGTTATATAGGCTCACTGGTAGCGGATTTTCATCGCAATTTGATTCATGGCGGAATTTATTTATACCCCACTTCCAGTCGCTATCCCGAAGGGAAATTGCGCCTGCTTTACGAGGGCAATCCCATGGCATTTATCGCCGAACAGGCCGGCGGCAAAGCCATTGTCAGCGCAGGCAAATCCGTCCTGGATTGCCAACCGCAATCCTTGCACCAACGCACCGCGCTCTATCTGGGCTCGGCGGAGATGATCGAAAAATTAGAGGAATTTCTGACGGCCTAAGGCCGCGCCAGACCGAATTGCCGTCAGCATTGCACGGGCGCCAGGAATTACACCCGCGAGCGCCCGTTTAATTTTTTGGTTTTCATTAAGCAAATGGGTGAAGACAGCCTTTTCCTGTTCTCTAAAGCTCCATGGTAGCTGTGGGCGGTATCCCATACCGCACAAAATATATTGATAACTCGCGGCGGGAAACACTTCTTCTTTATATAAAAAGTCTTTTTTGTAGGGAACGTGGTACTGCCACAGCTGCAAGGATTCCTGCAACGAATCGGAAATGGTTGCAGAATCTTTATTGTCTCGCCAAAAATCACCGCTGCGCTCGCTCAGCACATAATGCAATTTGAGAAAATCCACAATGCTGCGCCAGCGATAGGTTTGCAATGCATTAAAGCGTTTTGCCACTATCGGCATAGCCGCTTTATGGCGCGGCAACTGATCGCGAATGTAATTGGCGGCGAGCTCCACCATAACCAAAGCGGACGCCTCCAGCGGTTCAATAAATCCCGCGGCCATGCCTATGGCGACACAGTTTTTTTGCCAAAAAACGTCGCGGTAGCCGCAGGGGATTTTGATTTTGCGCGGAGATAAATTGGCGAAGCCGGGGCCTATATAGTCGGCCAAAACCGCTGTCGCCTCATCCTCCGACATATGCCGACTGGAATATACGTGCCCAATACCTTTGCGGCTGTAAAGGCCGATTTCCCATATCCAACCAGCTTTTTTCGCCTCGGCAAGTGTGTAGGGAAGTATGGGAGCTTCATCGCTCTCGTAAGGCACTTGCGCAGCCACCGCGCTGTCGATAAAGATTTCCGCACTCTTATCAATAAACTTTGCACCCAGCGCTTCGCCCAATAGCAATGATTTCAACCCGGAACAATCGATAAACAAGTCGGCGGTTAAAGTCTGCTGCTCCAGAGTTTCAATACTTTCGATGCCCTGTTCATTTTGGTTGATTTTACAGACAGTACCTATGACGTGTTTTACGCCGAGTATGGTTTTACAGTGTCGACTTAAAAAAGTCACAAATTTTCCCGCATCCAAGTGGTAACCGTAATTGACCTGCGATTTATATTCAGGTGCATCCGGCGTACGCGGTGCCAAATTGCGTTCGCATAAAAATTCCTGTGCGCAAACCGCATCAGCAAAAGAAAGGGAAGACGGATTTGCAATCCACCATTCGGCAACATTGCGTTCGAGAAAACCGATCGGCAGGGAAAACGGATGGTAGAAAAAATCGGCATTATCCTTTTGCCAACCAATAAATTTGACGCCCTGCTTAAATGACGCATCACACTCTGTAAAAAAATCCGTTTCTGAAATTCCCATATCTCGCAATGTGTTGCGCAGCGACGGCCAACTGCCCTCACCAACTCCTATAATGGGGACATCTGCAGATTCAATTAAAGTTATTTGCACATCCTGTCCATAACGAGCCGCCAGAATTCCCGCCGTCAGCCAACCCGCCGCACCGCCGCCGACAACCAATATTGAGTCTATGAGGTGAGTACTCATAAATATCCGTCTGAAAAATAGAGGTCGAAAAGAAAAAGGCCATTGCAAAGAATGGCCTTTTCATATTTGTTGCGTCAAACACTCAAGAAATTAGAAAGTCGCTCTAACTCCCAAAGCGTAACGCGCAACGCCGTCACCCACGAAGAACATATGATTGTCCTTTCTGCCGTGTTGGCGGGTTCCCTCTTCCGTCACGTTGATACCTTCCAGGAACAGGCTGACATTGTCAGTCAGATCGTAGCTCATGGATATATCGACCTGAGAATAATCCTCCACTACAACCGGCTCGTTACTGGTGCTGGAATAGTAGTATTGGAAGCCTCGAATAAAGGATTCACGCCAGTTGTATGCAACCCTGACTTGGAACGGTCCATTTTCATAGAAGGCGATCAAGTTCGCGGAATCACTTACACCAACGACCGCATCCGCTTTTGGCACTTCACCCATTGGCGTATCGTAGTTGTATTTGGGATCAGAAAACACAAATGTTGCGTTTGCAATCACACCAAAACCGGACTCACCAAAAATATGCTGTCCACCGAGTTCAAAACCGTAAACCTTTTTGGTATCGAGGTTGCGTGGACGGCGCATTTCATAAACGGCGTCTTGGCCAGTCGCGGGATCAAGTACTCCAGTAATGATTTCCGGTGCTGCTTCGGTCACCACAAAATTATCAATGGATTTATGGAAGCCGCCGATAGAAACATAGTCAAAATCATTGATATACCATTCAGCAGACAAATCAAAGTTGTCTGACATAAAGGGTTTCAAATTCGGGTTGCCCGCACTGCCATTCCCTCTCTCCCCTTGACGAATATCACCAAAACTGCGCGCCGATCTCATATCCGTCAACTCAGGACGAGTAATGGTTCGCGAAGCGGCAAAACGCAGGATAACGTCATCCGATATAGCGTATTTAACCGAGATATTCGGCAGAAATACGTCGTAGCCATCACCATCGGTAAATGGCACACTGTCCGTAAATTCGCGCTGGTAGTTCTCTCCCGGTTGCGCAGGAGGGGTCAGAGAAAGCAGCGTCTGTTCCAGTGATGTGGAATCGATAGAAGTATCTTCGTAGCGCAATCCCGCAACCAGAGTTAACTCTTGGCCACCCAATTCAAATGTCTTGGTACCCTCGACATAAAGAGCCGTGGTTTTTTCGTTGACCTGTGACCAATTGGGTTGCAATACCAACGTAGAATTATTCAGATCTCTCTGTTCAGCCGTGGCATCCGGATCCTGTTGTGCATGTCGCAACCAATCGTTGAATGCAAGCGGATCAAACGAGAAATTGACCTTACCCCCGAATTAGTACCACTTTCTCGATGAGAAACTCATTTTAAGCAGCTCGGCTGACGAAGGCGACGGGCGACATGTAATTCAGCGAACTGT
>JGI12383J13903_1000441_pt1 | contig 31385 bp, 29 predicted proteins | sample Passage237B_FD_13903 | JGI IMG/M metagenome (IMG submission 13903)
AAAATGATAAGCTGACCAGCAGCAGCAATTTTGTGTATGACCCCACCCCCTCCAGGGATCATGATAATAATCCCTCTCTCTCCGCAGACACAAAATTGCCCCTGAAAAGGGGCATTTTTATTTTGAAAGCGACTGAAGCTCGCTTCAAGGAGCTGGAAAAATAAAAATGATAAGCTGACCAGCAGCAGCAATTTTGTGTATGACCCCACCCCCTCNAGGGATCATGATAATAATCCCTCTCTCTCCGCAGACACAAAATTGCCCCTGAAAAGGGGCATTTTTATTTTGAAAGCGACTGAAGCTCGCTTCAAGGACTTCCACACATTACCGTAGGCAAAGCCTAAAAGAAAGAAAACCATTAACTTATTATTCCTCCCAAACCGATTCAAACCACTTTTGATATTTATTTAAAGACAGTATACGATACCTCCTTCCCCCTGAGCAGCTAAGCCCTCTAACCCATCCAAGAACATATATACAACAAACTTATACTCAATTGTTAAATTAATCGGATTGTACTGAGAAAAAGTACTTTATAATGGTATTTTTCAGAGCTTTGCGCTTTAAATCGAGGGAGCTATAAGAAAATCATAAACCTACCTGCTGTATGAGTTGTTTTCCTAAAAAAACTGATACAGTACGGTGGGTATTTTTCCATGTCTCCCAGATGCTATTTTAGAAAACCATTAAAAACCATATAACTATCAAAAATAGTCGTAGAGAAAAACGTATTAACTACCCCATTGCTCAATCTATTCAGGTTAAAATCATTTCAATTATCCAGTACACAAAACCAAATGCCATCATAAAACAGTTGTAATCATGAGAAGAAACTTTGTCGTTATTTCAAGCATCCTGCTCATTACCACCTTATGCTTGGGATTTAGCCTAGGAGCGAACTGGTTCGTCATAACAGGAATCGTTCTATTCCTAACTATCGTAGGTTATTACGACATGTATCAAACTAAACACTCTATCATGCGCATATATCCACTCGTAGGAAGACTGCGCTTTTTGATGGAAGAACTCCGACCTAAAATCTATCAGTATTTTATTGAATCAGATATAGACGGCAGACCTATCAATAGAATCGATCGCTCTACGGTATATCAACGCGCTAAAAAAGAAAATGACACCATGCCTTTTGGTACACAACTAGACGTATATACCGAAGGCTATGAATGGATGTGTCATTCTATTGCACCCAAAGACTTTAAACTACTTGATCACAACCCAAGAGTACTTATTGGTAATAAGGATTGTAAACAACCTTACTCATGCAGCATTTATAATATCTCTGCTATGAGCTATGGTTCTTTAAGTTCTAATGCCATAGAAGCCATGAATGCCGGTGCGAAAATCGGTGGATTTGCACACAATACAGGTGAAGGTGGACTAAGCCCCTACCACTTAAAACATGGAGGAGATATCATTTGGCAAATTGGTACAGGATACTTTGGATGCAGAACGAAAGAGGGTGATTTCTCCGAAGATCTCTTTCGGGAAAAAGCTTTATTGCCTCAAGTAAAAATGATTGAGATAAAAATATCTCAAGGTGCAAAACCTGGACACGGAGGTATATTGCCTGCTTCTAAAAACACACCTGAAATTGCAGCTATCAGACATATCGAACCACATACGCTCGTGGCATCTCCTCCCTACCACAAAGCCTTTAGTACGCCTAGAGAACTTATCCAGTTCATTCAGCGTCTCCGAGATCTTTCGGATGGCAAACCTGTAGGCTTCAAACTATGTATCGGACATAAAAGCGAGTTTATCAGTATTTGCAAAGCCATGATGGAATTAGATATCTATCCTGATTTTATTACTGTAGATGGTGCAGAAGGCGGTACAGGTGCTGCTCCTCAGGAATTTTCTAATTATGTAGGGGCTCCTTTGCTCGATGGACTCGATTTTGTACACAATATCCTTACCGGATTGGACATCCGCAAGCATATCAAAATACTCGCCTCCGGAAAAATTATCAGTGGTTTCCATATCATCAGAGCTATGGCATTAGGCGCAGATGCATGCTACTCTGCAAGAGCTATGATGATGGCGGTAGGTTGTATCCAGGCCTTACTTTGCAATACTAACAAATGTCCTGTGGGTGTAGCTACGCAAGATCCTAGATTAACTGTAGGCCTGGTAGTAGAAGATAAAAAAACAAGAGTAGCTAATTTCCATAAAAACACTGTAGAAAGTGTTATCGAACTATTAGGTGCCTCAGGATTAGATAAAATAGAAAATATCACTCGCAGACATATTTACAGAAGAATTTCTTTCCAGTCGATGCTTACCTATGAAGAGATTTTCCCTTCTTATGAAACAGGTTCTTTCTTAAAAGAAATTCCTGACCGCTATAAGCTCGACTTTAAATATGCCAGTGCTGACCATTGGGGGCATTCCCATATCGGAAGCTGGAGCAACTAATTTATCCCAACAAAGTATTTATCAACAGTCCCTTTGCTTAAAGGGACTGTTTTTTTTAACATGCATCATTGGCCTCTCTCCATCCCCTTCCTAAATACTACACATTAAAGCTCAAATGCCTTGTACTCACTACACGATGGCAACTCATGGCATGATTTTCCCCCATTTTGTTTTCTGCCATACACTTCATCATTAGGAATATTTTTGTTATTTATTATTCACAATACACATACCTCACCAATCAAGAACCTATCCTATGCAATTTGAAACACTTACAAAACACACATACCCTCATGCATGTCCTATATATCCTGAAAATTCAAGTAGCTACTCAATATTAACATTCATTTTGTGGATAAAATAGATACTTTTAAAAATGAGTTTTTCTCTCTCCAAAAAGTATGGAAAATCTTTAGTTGCCCAATTTATACTTGCACTGCTACTGGCAACAGGAGCCCTTTTGCTGTCGTGGATAATCACGAAAAGAACTTTCAATAAAGTCTTACGTACTACTCATCAGCTTGCCGAACCCAATCCAAAACTTCAGTTAATGAACGAACTGTTTCGGGATATTGTGAAACTCGATCAGTTGCAGCGAGCTCAGGCATTAGAATTTGCCAAAAAAACTCCTAACCCATTTTTAAAAGAATCGTTTGAAATCCAGAATCGTCTGGATTCACTGAGAATCTTATGTGCTAATAATGAAATGCAGGTGTTGCAAATAGACTCTATGAAAAAAATTTTGGAAGAAAGGGATAAGGTTTTCTTAAACTATCTTTCTCTACGCAGAGACTATGTATTCAACGACACGTTAAGTAGAACTATCCAGGAGATATCAGTAGCATTGAAAGAATCCAGACTCGGATCAGACAGCAGTATCGTCACTACGCAGAAAAAAATTACTACCACCACTATTGAAGATGCAGATGAAGCAGAAACAGAAAAAGAAAAAATTAGTTTTTGGGACAAATTCCTAGGCAGGAAAAAAGTGCAAAACAAAGCACGAGCGAAAAGATTTGTTCAGGAAGAACTCAATATTACAATAGACACTATTGCCATTGCAAAAGAAGACAGCATATTGATGGCATTAGGCGATGCGATCAGCCGTGTAGAGGATAAAAGACTCTCTCAAAGAGAACGACTTCGAAACCGACATGCTCAATTAATTAGCACAGGGAACTTACTAGTGAGCCGTTTCATTACAATGTTGCAGGATATTGAAACGGAAGAATTAGCCATTGCTAAAACAAACAATAGTCATGCAAGTATATTAGTGTACGACAGCATCAATAAGCTGCAATATGTATTATGGCTGTTTGTAGCAGGCACTATTGTACTAATCTTTCTTTTTGCTACCGATATTACCCGCAGTAATAGATATCGTAAGGAGCTAATCTTAGCGAAATTGAGAGCTGAAAAGTTAGAACAGGTGAAACACCGTTTTTTATCTAACATGAGTCATGAACTCCGCACACCATTACAGGCTATTGTAGGACTCGCAGAGCAAATTAAACAGAAAGGTTCTACTACTCCAGGCGAAGCTGAAACTCTTTATCAATCAGCTACACACTTGCTATACATCGTAAATGAAGTACTGGATTACAATAGAATTATTTCAGGGAAATTTATTATCGAAAAGAAGGATTTTAATATGCATGCCTTGCTTCAAGAAGTATGTGATGTAATGGCTCTCCATGCACAAAAACGAAATCTAAATTATCATGTTAACATACCAGACTTAGCTGACTATTGGTACACGGGTGATCCATTCCGATTAAAGCAAATTCTCTACAATGTTATAGGGAATGCCATTAAGTACACAGAAAATGGAAGTGTGCATTTTACAGTCAACACGGAAATACAAGACAACATCACACATTTCATCTTCCAAATACAAGACACAGGTATTGGCATAGCAGAAAGTGATGTAGAGCGGATATTTGAAGAATTTGAACAGGTTTATATAAGACCTAAAGAAGGTGCCGGATTAGGCTTGAATATTGTAAAAGCATTAGTAGAATTGCAAAACGGCACTATTTCAGTACAAAGTGAGCCTGGGAAAGGTTCGCTATTTACTATTGGATTATCCTATGTACATGCAGCAAAAAAACCTGCCACTTCCAGTGTAACACTAACTCACTATAAAGGAATGGTATGGGTTATCGATGATGATCCTTTTGTGCTCAATCTATGTAAAACAATTTTTGAAAAATATCATATCCCCCATGCCATATTTGCTTCAGGGAAAGATGCCCTGTTAGCAAAACCAGCCGAAAATCTTCATATGGTATTGACTGATATGAGGATGCCAGAGATGAATGGAGTAGAAGTATATCAAGCATTAAGACAAAAATTAGGGAAACAGATTCGTATTGTAGCCCTCACCGCACAGGTAATGCCTGAAGACAAAGCCCGAATCCTACAGACCGGATTTGATGGATTGTTACCTAAACCGTTTTTAGAAGATGATTTACTAAAAACAATTGGGATAAAAATAACTGAGGATTCTAATCCATCTCCTAACGAGTATTTCGACAGTTCTCGATTAGAACGAATGACCTATGGGGATGCTCAGGCTATGCTCAGCATCTTACGCAGTTTTGTAAAAGAAACAAAAAAAGATTTACAATACTTGCAGCTCTATACCCAATCCGGAAATCAGCAATTACTTATCGAAATTTTACACCGACTATCAGGAAGATTATCACAGATAGGTGCTACTGCATTAGCCCAGCTATTTCGCCAACAAGAAATCGATTTAAGGAATGGAGAGTCGGTACTTCCCATTTCAGTATTAGCAGATTTACAAAATCGGACACAGGCTTTTATCCATTTCATAGAAGAAAAGACAATCCCTTCTATCCTGTTGTCGCAACAAAGTGTTGAATAATTAAACACTTTTCTTTCTTAGAAGAAATAAAAAATATGCATAACAATAAGATTTTCATCATTTTTTAAAAAATCGCCTCGCTGGCACAACCTTCGTTTAGATTAGGTCAGTTATAACCTAAAAAAGAATTGTTATGAAAAAACTGATTTTAACGGCAGCCATGTTTGCCTCGATGACAAGCTTAGCAATTGCTCAAGACGCTATATCTACAGAAGCTGTTGCAACTACTCAAGCACAAGATCCAACTGGAAGAGTAAAAGTTGAAGAAGCTGATTTGCCAGAAGGAGTAAAAAAGACTCTGGCTACAGAAAGCTATAAAGAATGGAAACTAGAAGCTGCATGGTTGGTTACAGAAGGTTCCGCACAATATTATGTAATTGAATTATCTAAAGGAGAAGAAAGAAAAGCCGTAAGATTAAACAAAGAAGGCGAGGAGATATAAATACAGTTTGTGTTTAGTTTAACCTACAGGATGAAGTTTCATAGCTTCATCCTTTTTACATTTGTAATACCCCCCTCATCAAATTTTGACCAGACACATGGCAAGCATACTTGTAATAGAAGATGATGTTACTTTTTCCCGGATTCTGGAAAGTTTCCTGAGTAAAAACCAGCATGAGGTAACACATTGCCATACGGTAAAAGAAGCTCATAAAATTTTGACACAGGATCGGTTTGATCTGGTACTACTCGATTACAGATTACCTGATGGCATAGGGATGGATGTACTCTCCTTCTTACATAAAACAGGGAATACTGTCCCCGTGATTATTATGACCAGCTTCCATGATATTCGGACGGCAGTTAAAACGGTGAAATTGGGAGCCTTCGACTACATCACCAAGCCAGTGATTCCAGAGGAATTATTGATGATAGTAAAGGAAGCCATACAGGATGAAAAACAGTCTGACACCCAACAGACTACTAAAAAAGTTGAGGTTTCGGAAATGATTGTGGGTGAAAGCACAGTAGCACAACAAACGCAAACCCATATTGAATTAGTCGCGCCTACAGAATTGTCGGTTATTATCCAGGGGGAAAGTGGAACCGGGAAAGAACGTGCTGCCCGGCAGATACATCAGCTTAGTAAGCGAGCCGACAAACAATTTGTGGCAATCGATTGTGGGGCATTGTCATCTGAGCTGGCTGCCAGTGAATTATTTGGTCATATGAAAGGAGCCTTTACGGGTGCCCTGACAGATAAAAAAGGACAGTTTGAAATTGCAGACGGCGGCACTTTATTTCTCGACGAAGTGGGCAACCTTAGTTATGAAATACAAGTAAAACTACTTCGTGCCTTACAAGAAAAAGAAATCCAGCCCCTAGGTAGTGGTAAAACCCAAAAAATAAACGTACGTATCATTACTGCTACCAACGACGATTTACTGAATTCCGTAAAGGAAGGAAAGTTTCGGGAAGATTTATACCACCGTCTCAATGAGTTCAAAATCCAACTACCTGCCTTAAAAGACAGGTTGGAAGATCTTCCTTTATTTATTGACCATTTTATCCGCCTTTCCAATATTGAACTACAAAAATCCGTGAAAGGCGTTTCAGAGGATGTGTTTCAACTGTTTCAGCGTTACGACTGGCCGGGTAATTTAAGAGAACTAAAAAATATTATAAAAAGAGCAGTATTGCTTTCGCCGGGAGATTGGATAGAAATCACCGCTATACCCGAAGAAATGGTTGCCGCCATAGAGTTCAGCTCGACTGTCGGCACGGGGCTGAAAGAGCAGCAATCGCTCAGTGAAAAAGAGTTAATTGAAGAAGTGCTTAGAAAAACCCGATACAATAAAGCTAAGGCAGCTAAGCTGCTTCAAATCAACCGCACCACCCTGTATTACAAAATGGCAAAGTATAATATTAAGGGATAGTAACCATTTTCAACATTCGTAATAATAGGGGTATTTCCGGAGAGATATTCAGTTTGTTACAACGTACATCCATTTTCCGCTTTTAATACAAATTAGGCTTGAAAACAACCTGATATTTAGCGTCAAAAATGGGCATTTATGCTTGGATTTATAAAAACACACGCGTATATTGTGCCTTTGCAAGGGGGGAAACCTGTTGCAATTTAAAATTCTTTCGTTTATCTTTAGGCCTGTTATAAAACTTTACGCGCGAATGAAAGCCCGTTTAAAAACAATATTTTTTACTGCACTAAGTGCAGTTACGCTATTTTCTGCTGTTACCTATACGTCTTGTGAAAATGATAAGTGCAAATCCATAGTATGTGCTTATGGTAGTGTATGTTCGGATGGAACATGCCTTTGTCAGACCGGCTATGAAGGACCACAATGTGAAACCATAACTCGTGAACGTTATTTGGGACCTTGGCGTGTTACAGAAAATGGAACTATAACAGATGCGATTCAGTATACTGTTTCCGTAGAACCCGGAGACAATATTTCTGAAGTTAGAATTAAATCGTTTCGCAATCTTTTAGTAGATTATGTAAGTGCTTTTGTAGTAAGTGACAGCATTTATGTACCGGAGCAAACTGTACAAAACTATACCATAGTAGGTCATGGTTATATTACCGATGAAAAATATTATGGTGACAATGGCAAGATGGTGCTTTACTACAAAATAGTAGATAATACCACCGGAGTAGTAGATGACTTTGGTCACGAAAATGGTGATCCATCTGTATGGAATAAATAGAGTTCCAAGCACATAGACAGACGCGTAAACTGATTGTTCTCTATAAGAAAAACGCCCTTCCAAAAGAAAGGGCGTTTTTTTATGGCAAATATGGTTAAAGGCTTATTGTTGTGATGCTTTAAATTTCTTCACAGCTTCTGTAAGCTTGGGTACTATTTCCATAGCATCTCCTACTACACCGTAGTCTGCTGCCTTAAAGAATGGAGCTTCAGGATCTTTATTAATTACCACGATGGTTTTAGATGCATTCACCCCTGCTAAATGCTGAATTGCTCCTGAGATACCTACTGCAATGTACAAATTGGGACGAATGGTACCACCAGTTTGTCCTACGTGTTCATGATGTGGTCTCCAATGGCTATCTGCCACAGGTCGTGAACATGCCAAAGCAGCACCTAAGGAACCTGCCAGATCTTCAAGTATATGCCAGTTTTCCGGGCCTTTCATACCACGACCACCAGAAACTACTAATTCAGCTTCTCCTAAGGGCACAGCACCCGTCACCTTATTTACTTCTTTTACTTGTACACCAAAATCTTTATCGCTAAAGTTTACCTCTAAAGTTTCAACGGTAGCACTGCCTTCACCTTTAGTTACCTGAAAAGTATTAGGTGTAAGGGTAATTACTTTTACAGCCGACTGAATACGAATATGAGCAAATGCTTTACCTGAAAACACTGATTTTTTAACCATAAAATCATTGCCATTGACTTCAGGGTAATCTACTGCACCTGCCGCTAATCCAGCTTTTAATTTTGCTGCGAGTCTAGGAGCTATGGCTTTCCCAGACACGTCATGCAAAGCAATAACAACAGTAGCTTGTGCTTTTTCAGCTGCGGCAGCCAATACTTGCGTATAAGCACGTGTATTATAAGTATCTAAACGAGCATCTGCAACGTGAAATACTTTAGCTGCACCATAAGTTCCCAATGCTTGCAAAGCAGAAGCATCTGCTGAGCCGGGAACTACAGCAATAGCCTGTGTGCCCATTTTCTGAGCTATGTTAGCGCCATACTGGATGGCCTCAAAAGTTTTCTTTTTAAAGCTTCCCTGATTGGGTTCTGCTAATATTATTACTGACATAATCTTATGATTGATATTGAATAAATGAGATAATGCTTGGGCAAATCGTTTAGATAACTTTTGCTTCAGTATGTAATGCATTTACTAATTGATCCAATTGATCAATAGTAAACATCTTCACACCTGTTTTTGCTGGTGGCATTTCGTAAGAAGCCACGGTACTTAAAGGAGCTACACCGGTTGGTGTCACTACTTTTAAAGGCTTGGTACGAGCCGCCATAATACCGCGCATATTGGGAATACGAGCTTCTGCCACCCCTTTCTGACAAGATATTACTACGGGTAATTCTGTAGCATCCACTTCTTCTCCTCCTTCAATTTCGCGCGTAACTGTCGCCGTAGTACCAGCTATATCTATACGAGTAGCAAAACCTATATAGTTCATATCCAGCAATTCTGCCAACATAGCACCCATAACACCATTGTTATAATCAATACTTTCTTTACCACATAATACCAGCTGATATCCTTCCTGAGNAGCAAAAGCAGCAATTTCAGCAGCTACCACGTACGGATCCTGACTGTCCGTATCGATACGGAAAGCCTCGTCTCCTCCTAGTGCCAGCGCCTTACGGATAACAGGTTCTGCATCTGCTTTACCCACAGTAACTAAATGTACTGCAGTAGCCAGACCAGCCTCTTTTAATTCTAATGCTCTTACCAAAGCATACCATTCATCATAGGGATTAATAATCATTGTTACCCCATCTGTGTTGAAGGTTGTATTGTTATTGGTAAAGGCAATTTTCGTCGTTGTGTCAGGAACCTGACTAATACAAACTAATATCTTCATGAGATAAAATATTAATAAAACAATACCGAAATTCGGTCTAAATCGGGTGCAAACCTACGCTAAAATGTCCTTTCATCCAATGAAATAAACAAGCAATCTTGGAAAATATCTAAAAAAAATGAGTTTTAAAATTCTATGAGATGAGGCACTCATAATCTTCCATAACACTACACACACTAGAACGCATAACATAGTATAGGTACTAGATATATGCCAAAAAACACCAAATAGTTATTATATTTTTTGAATTAGCAACCAAGAAATAGGATGCTTGTCGTTGATGTATTTTCCATTTCTATCCCTGCACGCTGCTGATACGTTGCCTTACAGCCTCGTATAAGATCATTCCGGTAGCGACAGACACATTGAGTGAATCAAAATCCTGCATCATAGGGATATGAATTAATTGATCTGCCCTGCGAATAACATCCTTGCTAATGCCTTTGTCTTCTGACCCCATTACAATACAGGTTGGAAGATTAAAATTAGCTTCATAAACCGGTACGCTGGCCTGCAATGATGTACCTAACACCTGAATACCATTTAACCGCAGGATATCAATGGCTTGTTCTACAGAAGGCACCCGACATAGTAAAATTTTCTGAAGGGCACCCGCAGAAGTTTTGATAGCTTCTTCAGTAAGAGAAGCAGAAGAGGATACAGGGAGAATCAAACCTTGCGCACCACAACATAAAGCAGTACGAGCAATGGCGCCCGTATTTCTTACATCAGTAACACCATCTAGAAGTACAAATAAAGGTGTTTGCCCTTGTTCTACCACAAAAGAAAGCGCTTCCTGAAAATCAGTGTAATTAATTAATCCACCCCATGCAACCACACCTTGATGTCTGCTTTTGGTAAGGCCATCTAATTTTTCTTGGGGTACGAGGCTAAGAGGGATATGGCGTTGTTTTGCCAGCTGTCTGATCAGCATAATCTCATCTCCGGATGCTGAGCGCAGCAAAAAAATCTTTTCTAAAGGAGTACCTTCCTGAAGGGCTTCCAGCACTGGCTTTCTGCCTACCAGTAAGGGCAATGAAGATTTACGTTTCATAAAAAATCAGCAGCCGGCAAATGCTTAGGCCATATTGTGGAATACTCTCTGCACATCATCGTCCTGCTCCAAACGTTCGATCAACTTAAATACATCATCAGATTGCTCTTCTGTTACCTCTACAGAGGTCAAAGGAATCCATTCTAACTCAGAAGAAATGGGTATAATACCTTTTTCTTCGAGTGTCTTTTGCATGTTTCCAAAATCAGTAAATCCACAGCGAATAACGAGATTGCCTTCACTGTCTTCTCCTAATTCTTCCAAACCAGCGTCTATTAATTCGAGTTCAAGCTCTTCAGCATCTAAACCTTGTGGATTTAATTTGAACACACCGAGATGCTTGAATAAGAACCCTACAGACCCACTATTACCCAGACTTCCGCCACCTTTATTAAAATGAGAGCGTACATTAGCCACAGTACGAGTAGTATTATCTGTAGCAGTTTCTACCAACAAGGCTACACCATGAGGCCCATACCCTTCGTATAATACCTCTTCGTAGTTACTGGTGTCTTTGCCCAATGCATTTTTAATAGCAGATTCAATCCTGTCTTTCGGCATGTTTACCGATTTACCATTTTGTATCACCCTGCGAAGCATCGGGTTGGTATCAGGATCAGGACCACCTTTTTTAACTGCAATGGCAATTTCTTTTCCTATACGTGTAAATTGTTTAGCCATCCGGTCGTACCGGGCAAACATCTTGGCTTTTCTTACTTCAAAAATACGGCCCATGTATATTATTTCTTATTATTTAAACTAAAATTCCGGAACAAAAATACACAATCTATAAGTAGATGGATAGGCTGTTGCCCAACTATTGCAAAAGTTCTTGTTGTCTGAGGATGATAGAATTTGCCTGATTATTTGCTTTTTGAGCATTCATTTGATCTCCCTTGGCTGCATAAACATTTGCTAATATCTGGTAAAAATCAGCTCTTCCGGGGTCTAAGGCAATAGCTTTCTGGCAAGCCACAATGGCTTGATCTAAATCTCTCATAGATGCTAAGGCGGCTGCATAGTTGATCCAGGCATTTTCATCATATGGATCAGCTTGTACATACTCTTCATACTGCTTTACAGCAAGTACAAACTGGTTATTTACTAGTGCATCGTAAGCGTTTACGCCAGTAAGACTTTTTCTTTCAAGAACGGCAGTTAGGGGTACTCCATCTACTTCTACCACATGTACAGCATTGGGCTGTGGCCAATGTCCTGATTGTAATTGCTCGGCAGAAACATATCGCGAATATCCTATGTAATAATCCCACTCTTTACGGTGACGATCATTATACCTCACATAATACCAACGAATCCAGGAAGTATCTTTTCCTAAATAGTGATCAAAGCCCTGCATATTGGAAGCGATCACGATTTTCCTGTCGGGTAATCGTTTAGCATGGGCACGCACCCATTGGGCACACTGTAGTGAACTGTTTTGATAATAATCTATATCATAATAACCAAAGGCCCCTTTTACACCACCCACCGTTTCGTTAAAATAAACATACTGGTTTGGATGCGTACGAATTGTCCAGATGATCGTAGGGATCATTCCCGCTAGGGCTATTCCTACCGGTATCCAGCGCAGTTTTTCATTCTTAATAAAACGTCCTAACAGAGGGAATGCCATGGCAGCCATAGTTACCCAGAAAGGATAAATAAAGAATAAATGCCTCCAAGTATCATGTACACTCGACTTTTTATAAATCATATAGAGTGGAGTGAAGAAGGCACCAAACAGGATAAACAACATTATCCCAATTCCATAGGTTTTTCTGGCCTCGTTGAATAACACCATACATAAGCCTGTACCTATAATTACAATCAGCGGATTGGATATAGCAATCCATTTCAACTCATAATACCAGGGCATCATGTTATTGGGGCGATATACTCCTTCAAAAAATACTCTCAGGGTAATTTCCACATTGGTCATGTATTTAAGTGAGAGTAAAGGACGAGTAAGCGGTTCTTTCAAGCCCCATGGCCAGCCCAGCAAACCAATGATATAGCCAAGGATGAGCGCTCCGATAGCAAAAACAGCCAGACCTTTTAATTTCTTGTTTCCATTTTCGTGTAACTGAGTCTTAAAACCTGGTAAAGTGAAATAGAATAAGGCGGTAAGCAGTACGAAATAAAACGGCAGTAGAAGGCCACCCGCAGGTCTCACACCAAAGGCGATACCAAAACCAAAAGCAATACCCAAAGCGTACGCCCATTTTTTTCTCGGCATTTCTGTAAGTAATGCGAGGAAGTAATAAACTGCCATAATAAAGCCAAACGCAAAAGGAATGTCTTTAGGGTTATTCATGCTTTCTCCAAAGATTCTGGGAGAAAAACAAATCATCAATAAAGCTAGGAAACCTATCATCCAGTTTTTGCCTGAAGCTCTCCAGGCAAACAAACCGGTAAAAATCATAAGCCATGCTCCTGTAAGGGCATTAAAAAAATGCCTTAGATATAATAAAGGGAAAGACGGGAATATATGATGCAATATCTCCATAACATAGTCGTACAGTCCACCATAATATTGCATATTCTGGTATTGTAAACTCATATCGCTATAGTCGAGAGCACGGTCATCACCTTCAAAAAAGTATTCCCAAATATGTCTTCCATATTCCATCTGAAGCCATTCATCTCCACTTTGTCCATAGTCTTTACTTATAAAAGGCATGATCAATACGATCAGGGTGCTTAGGATTAAGAACAGTTTTTTCCACTGGCCCTCAGGAAGCATAAAGGTCTTTTCTTGCATTTTTAGAGCTATTTTTAATCAGGTTTAAGATTACACAATTGTTTGGGAAAAGTAAAATTAGGGGAATATAAAATTATCATAGAAAAACAAAGACTGTATATTTGCCCGCCAAAACTATTATATTAATATGTTTATTGCCGATCTGGCCTTATATAAAAAACTTACTTTGCAACGTTCTATAAAATTTGCAAAGTGCTTAGCCGGACTAATGCCTGACGAAGGAAAGGTTTTAGACTTTGGCTGCGGGAATATGTACACCTCCAGGGAACTCAGCAAGCTAAAGCCAGGCTTGCATATCACAGGTATTGATGTAATTCGCGATCAGAATTTTGATGAATCTCTGCTGAGTACCGGCAAGCTAGATTTTTGCCTGCTTACAACCCGAGAACTTCCCTTCCCCGATAATACTTTCGATGTTTCGTTTGCACTGGCTGTAATGCATCATACCGACAACCCCGAGTATTATCTTTCAGAACTTAAAAGAGTGACTAAACCTAGCGGCTGTATCATATTAATTGAAGAAATGTATATCAACTGGCTCGATAAAATATATATTTCTGCACAAGATTGGATATTAAATAAAATGAAGGCCGGAGTACCCGTGCCCTTAAATTTCCGTTCAAAAAAACATTATTTAAAAGAATTTGAACGTCAAGGACTCACAATCTTACACGAAGGGGGTATCCGCGCATTTTTAACCAATATGCATGCTTACGTCTTCAAACTTAAAAAAAGCCATTAATATAAAGTTATCATGGCTATTTTTATTTTTTAAAAAAAATTTCTAAATTTGCCATCCTAAAAATTTGTAACACAAATAATTTCTATTATTTATGTCTGTAAAAATCCGACTCCAGCGTCACGGGTCTAAAAAGCGCCCATTTTATTTTATCGTTGTAGCCAATAGTACTGCGCCACGCGATGGAAAATTTATTGAAAAACTGGGTACATACAACCCGTTAACCATTCCTGCTACTATCCGTATCAACAGAGAGCGTTCTCTTTACTGGCTACAGAAAGGTGCGCAACCAACCAACACCTGCCGCAGGATTCTTTCTTTCAAAGGTGTGCTCTATCTTAAGCATTTAATGCGTGGAGTTTCCCTAGGCTTGTTTGATGAAAAAGCTGCTTGGGAGAAATTCGAAAAGTGGAATGCTGAACACGAAGAGCTAGTGGCTAAGAGAGAAGAAGCCCACAGAAAGCACAAGCAGGAAAAGCGTCATGCCGCTATGGTTGAGTCTATACGTAAGGTAGAAGAAAAAAATGCAGCTAAAGCAGCAGCCTCTGCTCCAGCTGAAGAAGCTGGTGCCGAAGAAACTTCTACAGAAGAAGCTGCACCATCAGCTGATGCTGTTACAGAATAAGTAAGTCGTTAAAGTCTTTCTTATCCCTTAAAAAGGCAAAAGCATACTATCCGCTTTTGCCTTTTTAATTTTTATCATCTTGCTGTGGGAGTATTTTTACCCTTATAATTTATTCAGGTAATTCGGATTTATCAACTTGTATTACTCCTTTAATGTTTTTGATGAGATACCAAGTAAAATCTTCATTCGCCTCCAAACCATCACCAAAAATCACCTGCGTAGGTGTAGTGATCCTTACAAATTTTTCTGTGTAACATTTTTTTACTTTCTGATTCCACACAAGCTCTTCTGTTTCGAGTTGCTCGCCTTTTTTATTTACAATGACAATGCTATCACGAATCAGAATGTTATTCTCATCCTCATAAATACGGGCATAGCGTGCTGTTAGGGTACTTTCGACACGAGAGCTATCATCAAAAAATTCTACCCTCAACCCATCTTTCATATCGGTATAGGGTGGTTGGGCAGTCTGATTTCTCACAAAAGTATGGGCAAATATTTTGGCTTTAACTAAGTTCCCTTCACTCATGATAATAGTCACTTCTGAAGCCTTGTCTTCCTGCACGGTCTGCATAGCCATGATTTCCTGCAAATCTTTTGTGTCGTTGCCACAAGCAATAAAACAGAGGAGTGTTATAAGCCAGAAAGCTGAGTGTGAGAATGCTTTCATACCTGGAAACCATGTTTATTTCACGGAGATCTTAATCATATTTCCGCTTTAAGAACCATTTATCATTTAAGGAAATTCCTACCGAGAATTTGTAAAAGTTTTCCTGAATCAAACCATTGCTTTTGGTACCTCTTCTACCCATTTCAAGGGCAAGATGCACTTTATCCATCGTACGGCGGAAAGGAAGGCTTACGCCTGCAGTCACTGCATAACAGGGTAAAGTGGTATTTCTCAGCAGTACATAATCGGTACCATAATAAAAACCTAATCTGTAGGTAATGCGATTGTAGTATTTATACAAATTACGCACATTAGGAGTGTACTCACCACCAATGCCTATTTTCCATGACTGGTTGGCCAAAGAATCTTTCTGATCAAATTGTTTATAATCTCCCCATTGTGTCATGGAAAAATCGAGACCTGCGCTCCATCTGTTTTCCACATCTACCAATTGTACACCCAAGCTATAGGAGAATGGTAAAACGGTATAACCTTTATGTCCTTTTATGCTTACAGCTGTATCTAAGATTTGAGTGGTTCCACTATTTCTCCACGACAATTCATATACATCCTGTGTGGTTGCAATATGCTGACTCAGAGAGAAGGTAGCTCCTGCACGAAGGTTCATACTCTTGTGCACCTTGCCTTCATAGAGCAAGCCTGCAGACCAGTGAATCCCCCCTATCCTATTGTACACAGAGAAATCAGCGTTATAAATATGGTTGGTATCTACCAGATTTGACAACACACTAGAATAGCGGGTTGTACCAAAAAGATAGCCAACATTAATTCCGGCACTGAAGTTTTTATATTTTCCAGCTAAGCCAAGAAATGCTAGGTTTACACTACCATCACCAGAGTATGTACGCAAGGAGGTGCCAATTGCTGGCATATCCGTTGTATCAGACATACTATAGTAAGTTCTGGCTACAGGACGTAACCCTAAGACCAATGCCGCATGTTTACTGACGGGAATGCCAATATTGATATGGGACAAGGTAGCCATACCCGATGTGTAATTTTCGTTACCCACTCTCATATTTTTCACACTTCCTTCCGCACTAACTTCATAAGTAGTGAGTTTTAAAGAGGCATACGAAGCCGGATTGCCTGTATTAATTGCGTATTCATTGACATACGCAGTGGAAACTGAGCCCATTCCTCTCAACATGGGATTGAGTCCATTTCTAAATTCCCCTATTCCGAAACGTGAATAAGGCGAGTTTTCTTTGTTTGAGTTTTGGGCAGTTATGGTGGTAAACGTGCTCAAAAAACAAACTATCGCCAGCAATGACCGTTTAACGTAGCTGTGGTACATTATGTAGTAAAATTAAATTCAGACCCTTAAATATCAGATTTGGGTCTGCAAAGATGCTGCTTTTAAGCTTGCCTTCAAAAAAAGCTGCATCTCCTCCGGTTAAAACGGCGTTAAATTCAGGATATTGTGCTGCGTAAAGAGCTATAATACCTTCTATTTCAGCACACAATCCATACACTACCCCACTTCTGATAGAAGTTTCTGTATCGTACCCTAAGAGTAATGTGTCGCCTTCTAAGGCAACCTGAGGCAAGTTATCTGTGTATTCGTGCAGTGCTTTTAAGCGCATGTGTAAGCCAGGAGAAATAGCACCTCCACGAAAGGCTTTATTTTTTTGTACAAAATTATAGGTAACACAGGTTCCTATGCCTATAGCCAGCACATTGGTTCCCGGCCAATTATGCTGCGCAGCCACGGCCATTGCCAGCCTGTCTGTTCCCAGTGTCTGAGGAGAACTATAAGCATTCATAATGGGCAAGGGAGTATTCATATTCAACTCCACCACATGAGGTATATGTTCGCGAAGGGTAAGTAGTAAATAAGCAGCATTACCTGCAACAGCACTTAAAATGGCACCTTGTGGTTTATGTTCCGGAATAATCTGATCTATTACAGAGGCCAGTTGATCTTCTGTAAAAGTATGAGTCTCTACAATCTTATCTCCGGAGAAGATAGCCAATTTGATACAGGTATTCCCCCAATCGATACATAAAGTTGTTGCCATGCGCTGAATTTTTAGGAATCAGGCACAAAATAATAAAAACAAAGTAAAAACCCATAGCTAATCAGCATCCCATACATGAAGCTACTGGCTATTTGTAATGTCCTACTGTCTGATAAAGTTTGATACCGACGGCGAGAATTAGCATGTATTTACCTAATTTCGTTGCCGGTTAAAATACATAAGTCATGCATTTACGGAATTATCTTTCTTTCGGCATACTAATACTCGGTGTTCTATCTTCCTGTAAAGAAAAAGGACCTGCCATTGATTTTTCTAAAATAACAGCTTCAGACACAACCTATGTGACTACTCCTGAAACCCCTTCGCTTCGCAAAGTTCTGATTGAAGAATATACAGGCGTACAATGCACCAACTGTCCGGCAGGTGTGGAATTATTAAAATCTGTGGATGAGCAAAATCAGGTAATTACTGGTACAGACACCATGAAACGTCTTGTCATTGTGGGTTATCACTTCGGTCCACTCACTACCCCCATGTCTGGATCTACACATGATTTTCGCTCTGAGAAAGTAGGCACTCTCTTGGGATCTTATTTTTCTGAAGACCCCAATAAACCTGCTATATCTATCGACAGAAGAAAAGAAAACAATAATTATTTTATTGAAGGACGAAATCTGTGGGCTAACCTGATCAATAATCGGATGGGAACCACAAGCCTAGTGAATTTGCACCTCTCTGCATCTTATGATCCTGCCGAAAGAACAGCAACCGTTACGGTACAAACTAGCTATACCAGTGCAGTACAAGGAAGCCAAAGCCTTACAGTCGCTTTAGTGGAAAATAACATTCAGGATCTTCAGAAATATCCGGATACAATTAAAATGTACACCCATAATCATGTACTTCGTGATTTCCTGACCCCCATTACGGGTAGTGTATTTCTGGACAGCCTAGATACCAAAGAAGCGGGAAGGGTATATCGCAGAACCTTTATTTATAATTTCCCAGAAGATGTAGATTGGGTGCCAGAGCGTTGTGGAATTGTAGCATTCATACATAAAACTGTAGAAAAAGAAGTAGAACAGGCAGCAGAAATAGACCTTATCCCTTAATTCAATTTGGAAAACACTTTATAATAAAAGTGCCTTTAAGGCACCTGATTTATCATGAACAAGCGTTACTTTTCTACTCCTACTCTAAGTCGCTGGCTATGTGGATTGATGATGGCCGCCAGTTTATCAGCCTGCGAAAACGAAGACTCTAATACAACTCACTCATCAGAAAGTACGGTTGCTGAAACAAGATCGTCTATACAAAAACCCGATTTCAGACCAGATACAGCTTATGCCTATATTGCACGTCAACTAAGTTTTGGCGCCAGAGTTCCCGGCACCAAGGCGCAAATAGAATGTGCTAACTGGATTCAACAGTTGTTAACTGCATCCTGCGACACGGTGTACAGGCAGGAGGCCACGGTAAAAGCTGGCAATGGGAAACCTCTGCCCTGCATTAATATCATTGGCTCTATAAACCCGGAAGCCAAACAAAGGATACTATTCCTGACTCATTGGGATAGCAGACCCTGGGCTGATCGCGATCATTCCCGTTCAGAAGAACCCATTTTAGCAGCCGATGATGGCGCGAGTGGTACGGCAGTATTATTAGAATTAGCTTCCCGAATTCAATCACAGGCATTACCCTCGTCTCTGGGAATCGATTTTTTATTTTGTGATGTGGAAGATTATGGTCGATCTGAATGGGGAGAAAATAGCTACTCACTGGGCACACAATACTGGGCAAAAAAACCGCATATACCTGGATATAAAGCCTCATTTGGAATACTATTAGATATGGTAGGCGCAAGAGATGCACGCTTCAGAATGGAGGGTTATTCTTCAGAATATGCTCCGGATGTATTACGCAATGTATGGAGTACCGCTGCCAGAGCAGGCTTCTCTTCGTATTTTTTATACGAATATGGAGGTTATATCACCGATGACCATTATTTCGTCAATAAATTAACGGGAATTCCCACTATCAATATTATCAATCTTAGCAGGAATCCCGAATCTCCCTTTGCCTCCCACTGGCATACACACAACGACAATATGGATATTATAGATAAAAATACGCTGGAAGCAGTGGGCGAAACGCTACTTCAACTCATCTATGAAATGGCATCTACCCACTAGAACTGTTTATGACATATCTATCCATAGAAATAAATAGCCGGGTTGTATCTTTGGCAGCCACAATATCATACTTGCTCACTATTATTGCTAAGAAATAAAAACGAACCTGTGTACCGATGAAGTACCGTCATGCCCTCATAATCATCCTACTTATATTAATTGTAGATCAATGGTCTAAATTCTACATTAAAACCCATTTTTACTATGGAGAAGACGTATATGTAATTGGGAGATGGTTTCGCCTTCATTTCATAGAAAATGAAGGAATGGCTTTTGGAATGAAATTGGGTGGCGAGAATGGTAAACTTATCCTTACTCTTTTTCGCATGGTGGCTGTAATATTCGGCTTTTTCTTCCTAGCTAGAATGACTCGTAAAAACTATACTAAAGGTGCTATTATCTGTGGCTCCATGATCCTGGCCGGAGCCTTAGGTAACCTTATTGACAGCATCTTTTATGGAATGATTTTTACCGAAAGCACCTTTCATATTGCCAAACTCGTGCCTTTTGGACAGGGGTATGGCAGTCTGTTTCATGGAAAAGTGGTAGATATGTTGTATTTTCCCATTATTAACACAACACTTCCCAACTGGATACCGATATGGGGCGGAAAACATTTTCTGTTTTTTGAACCCGTTTTCAATGTGGCCGACATGGCTATATCTACGGGAATTTTGGTTTTATTTTTCTTTCAAAAGAAATTGTTACACAAACAGCTATTACAGCAAAACTCTTAATTTTTCGTCATGAGCAAGCCGGAAGAACACATTCCTATCAACGTATGGATAGCAGGAAGGAGTTACCGGATACGCATACGTCCGGAGGAAGAAGCCTCCGTAAGAGCTGCTGTAAAAATCGCCAATGACAAAATCATGGAACTGAGAAGTCATTATGCCGGCAAAGATGATCAGGATTTTGTAGCTATGTGTCTGCTCATGTATGCCACCCAAACCACAGGAACTACCCTAGCTAATCCTTTGTATCAAAAAGAAATTCAAGAAATGATTCAAAAAATTGATAAGGTACTGCATGGGTCTGAAAGCCATACTTAATATTTTCCTCTCCCCATTCCCTAGCTTCCAGGAGATATAGATTCCCCTTTACTGAAAAATACATGCAAAAAAATTCAGGCTTTTCGTATCTTTCATCAAGGCATATCTCCGTATATAGACAATTCTTTTAGCAATCATAAACTTCTATTATGTCTGGAAAAAAAATATTCAGCATTCTCCTCGTTTTAGCCTTCTTGGGCTTAGGGGTGTTTATTTATTTCAAATATTATTTTGTATTTGCTACAGGTACTAAAGCTGGAAATTTAAACACGTTTCAGCGTAAAGGTGTCATTTTTAAAACCTATGAGGGAAAGATTATCCAAAGCGGGTTTAGAGCCAATGTACAAAGCAATGAATTTAGCTTTAGCGTAACAGATCAGAAAGTAGCAGAGGAATTATTAAAGCTTTCAGGCAAAGAAGTACAGCTTCATTACAAACTTTATAACGGCAGCCTTCCCTGGAGAGGTATGCAACGGTTTATTGTAGATAGTGTATATGCTGTATGGGATGCATCTTCGATACAAGAACGCGTGATTTCACCCAAATAATAGCTTCATTGCTATATAGTGAAACCACGCGTAGCAAAGTTGGCTCTATTTTATAGATCTACATTCACACCAAGGCGAAACACGGAGATATCATATCCTAACTCAGCAAAAGCACCAAATTTGGAAGAAAATTTATAACGACAACCGGCAAAAACACCTGTAAATAATTCAGAACCACCTCCAGGTCTCCAACCACCCCAATCTCCGCCGTAACTATATGAGCGTATGCCTAGTACCAATCCGGCATAGGGATCAAATTTATTATTGGGTTTTTTGATAATATTGAGGTGATATGTTCCACGAACTCCTATTACCACTGTATTAAAACGTGTATTTCCAGGCGAAAAAGCAGTGGTCTTATAACCAAGAATACCTCCCACGCCTATCGTTCCAGGCCCCACTTCTGCAACACCCCTGTCGTAGATTACATTAAATGCAGGTGAATGGGTAGCAGAAAAACCAGTCATCCAACCATAATGGTTTACGCCAAATCCTAATGCAAAACCAAGGGTAGAAGCTCCTTTGCGAAACAAAGCGGGAGGATCAGCCTTTTTTGCGTCTTCAGCATGTACACCTAAGGGTAACATAATAGCAGCTAGTGCGGTGGCAAATAAAATACGTCTCATATGCAAATGGATAAGATTAAAGAATAACGCTCCGAAAAGACAAATATAGGAGCATATGTCAAGAGTAAAGCTAGGTTAGTTTTTTGAAATTATCTATTTATTTCTGTAAAAAAAACGTTTATTGGTACCTCTATGAAAGCTATTGACACTAAGTAGAAAACAACCAAAGTTTAGGGATTATACCCATTTTACGTTTGCTCTTTCATAAGGATAATTATCTTTGCGATCAGTCTGGACTTCCCCAAAGCAGACAATATAAAACAATCAGTATATGAAAAAAATAAAAGTAACAAATCCGGTAGTGGAATTAGATGGTGATGAAATGACACGCATCATATGGAAGTTTATTAAAAACAAACTCATTCTTCCCTATATTGATGTGGATATTAAATATTATGATCTTGGTATTGAACACCGGGATGCTACCAATGATCAGGTTACTATAGAAGCAGCAGAAGCAATTCGTGAGGTAGGTGTGGGTATTAAGTGTGCCACTATTACACCTGATGAAGCCAGGGTAAAAGAATTTAACCTAAAACAAATGTGGAAAAGTCCCAATGGCACCATCCGTAACATCCTAGACGGTACAGTATTTCGTGAACCTATCGTCATCCAGAATGTACCCAGACTCGTAACCAACTGGAATGCGCCTATTATTGTGGGTCGTCATGCTTTTGGAGATCAATATAGAGCTACCGATTTTGTTACTAAAGGCAAAGGGAAACTTACTATCCGCTTTGAAGGTGAAGATGGTACGGTAACGGAGCATGAAGTATATAATTTTAAAGGAGACGGTGTTGCCCTTGCCATGTATAATACGGATGAATCAATCCGTGGATTTGCCCGTGCCTGCTTTAATATGGCGCTTCAGAAAAAATGGCCACTGTACCTCTCTACTAAAAATACCATCCTTAAAAAGTATGATGGCCGCTTCAAAGATATTTTTGAAGAAATCTATCAGCAGGAATTCAAAAAAGAAATGGATGCTGCAGGTCTTACCTATGAGCATCGTCTGATAGACGACATGGTCGCTAGCGCATTGAAATGGAACGGTAATTTTGTATGGGCATGTAAAAACTACGATGGAGACGTACAAAGTGATACCGTAGCACAAGGTTTTGGATCGCTGGGGTTAATGACTTCAGTACTGGTAACTCCAGATGGAAAAACAATGGAGGCAGAAGCTGCTCATGGTACAGTAACGCGTCACTACCGCGAACACCAAAAAGGTAACCCCACTTCTACCAACCCCATTGCATCTATCTTTGCTTGGACAAGAGGACTTGCCTTTAGAGGTAAATTAGATAATAATCAGGAGCTTATTGATTTTTGCCAGACTCTGGAAAAAGTATGTATCGAAGCTGTTGAAAACGGTAAAATGACTAAAGACCTGGCTATTTCAGTGTATGGAAACAAAGTAAACCATGGCGAACACTACCTCTATACCGAAGAGTTTTTGGATGTGCTGGATGCAGGATTGAAAGCTAAATACGCTCAATAAGCTGAAAAAAATCTGTGTTTATACTTTTCCGGGTACAGCTTATAAAAGTGTACCCGGTTTTTATATATGGAACAAATACCATCAAACTGGGAAAAACTGGCTAGAGAAAGGCAGAAAGAATACCGCCGACTTTTGGAGAAAGGCAATCGCAATCAGATGTTAAGAAAATTGCCTGTGTTACACGAAGCTGCGTTTGAAACGGTGGACTGTCTGAGCTGTGCCAATTGTTGTAAGAATTATTCCCCAAGGTTTAAACAACCTGATATTAAAAGGATTGCCAAGCGGCTGAAAATTAAAGAAGGAGAATTAGTTGATCGTTATCTCCGCTTAGATGAAGACGGAGACTATGTGGTAAAAAAATCACCCTGCCCTTTTCTGGGAGATGATAATAGGTGTGGAATCTATGAAGACAGGCCTTCCGACTGCGCCAGATACCCATACACAGATGAAGATGTTTTATTAAAAAGAGTAGCCCTCAGCCTAAAAAATGCAACCGTGTGTCCAGCTGTATTTTTTGTTTTAGAACGACTAAAGGCTATTCCCTAGATTTTCTTACATACTAAAGGCATCTTCCATCTCAAAGAAAAATTGATCTTCATCAAAAGCCGGCTTTAGTTCATCAAGCCATATAGCTTCCTTATCATATGCCGCGAAGAAGGGTCTATGCACCCAATCAGCATTTCTACCTTGTAAGAATCTTAAAATAAACACTTTTTCTCCTTTTACTTCAGCCACACCTAAAAGCTGTACTTTTCCAGGATCAGCAGACATGCTGGGGCCTCTCACGGTACGACAAATACCACTCACCTGCTGGTAAGCCTGCTGAAAGATTTGCCAGCATTGCTCAAGTGGTACTGCAAAGAAATCGCGAGCACCAGTATCTCTAGCTACAAACATATAATAAGGAATACAACCCAAACGCACCTGTTCTTTCCACATGTTGGCCCAGACTTGTGGGTCATCATTAATACCACGCATGATAGGCGACTGAGTTCTAATTTCAGCACCCGTATCACGAATACGAAGAATTGCCTTTTGCACCGCAGCAGTTTCTAATTCATAGGGATGGCTAAAATGCGCCATAATGGTGAGGTGTTTTCCTGACTTGATAATTTTTTCAAAAAGACGTAAAACATCATCAGCATCTTTATCCTGCACAAAACGATAAGGCCAGAAACCCAAAGCCTTTGTACCAATTCTAATGGTTCGAAGACTATCCAATCCTGACTCTAATAGTGGATTGATATACATAGAAAGACGTTCAGCATTCATAATCATAGGATCTCCTCCTGTGAAAAGAATATCCGTCACTTCCGGATGTTCCGACAAGTAGCCAATGAGCAGTTCTGTTTCTTTCATAGCAAACTTGAGCTCATCCATACCCACAAATTGAGGCCAACGAAAACAGAAAGAACAGTATGCATGACAGGTTTGCCCATGACTAGGGAAAAACAAAACTGTTTGATCATATTTATGTTGTACTCCTGTGAGCTTAATGCCGTTGTATTCCGGCACATTATGTTCCATTTGCCCAGCTGGATGCGGATTTAACTCTAAGCGAATAATATTTGCAAGCTTTTTCAACTCTAACTTAGAAGCTCCATTGCGAATAGCTTTATCAATCATATCGAAATGCTCAGGAGCCAGCATTTCTTTTCTAGGAAAAGTAAGTGTGTAAATAGGATCATTGGGTATATCTTCCCATCGAATCAGCTCATCAATGACATAATTATTTGTCTTAAAGGGTAACACAGTGCTTACCACTTCAATTGCATGTTGTTCATCTTCAGAAAGATAACGTTGTACTTGTGGGATGGTACGGAAGTTGTGACTACTGTACGCTTTGTAGTTTTTTTGTTCAAACATAGGCTTACGGTTTTTAAAATGTCAGCACTCCCCATATCGGGAAGACAAACACATAACAAAAACAAATTACTCCGTCCTGAAATCAAAAGTGGCTCATTAGCAGTTTGCGAACCTGATCAGAAAAAATTTCCCGCGAATCGTTGCGGTAGAGATATTACAGAATACTAAATATCGTGGACGGGTTGCTAAGGTAAGAAAAAATCGTCAAAAAACGTCGTTCGCAACAAAGATTGCAACATTACCATATACCTAATACCCATATAACGCAATGGAAAATTTTGATTTTTAGATTTTCTTTACACTTGTTACTGAAAACCTTTTTGAACTATGATTTATCTGATGACCTGAACACTATGAGGAATATCAAAATAAAACCAAACACACACCCTCAAAAAATCATAGGCATGTTCCATGTATGATCTCTTATTTATCTCAACCTTCTATAATTACAGGTAGAGAAAGAAAATAATCCAACAGATGACTAATACAATTATCACCAGTGAGGGGACAAGTAAAGAAATTTATAAGGTTGCATAACATCTACACTATCTTACCGGGATTCAGGATACCCTTTGGATCAAACACATTTTTAATAGCCCTCATGAGCTGCATAGCTTCTTTTCCAAACACAATATCCATATAAGGCTTTTGCACAAGTCCAATGCCATGCTCTCCACTCAATGTTCCCCCTAAGGATTTTACATACTCAAACAACTCACGAATAGCATGAGGAAGTTGATGCAGCCAAGTATTATCAGAGAGATCATCTTTTAGAATATTCACATGCAGGTTTCCATCACCGGCATGTCCATAACACACAGCTCTAAACCCATACTGTATGCTTAGTAATTTTATTTTAGTTAAAAGTTCAGGAAGTTTAGCACGGGGCACTACGGTATCTTCTTCTTTATAAGCAGAAACTGCTTTCACAGCTTCACCCACTACTCGTCTTAATTTCCATAGTTCTTGTTTTTGTGCATGACTTTCTGCAAATAAAATTTCTCCCGTAGGCATATCCTGCAATAATGTACTGATGGCTTCCATTTCTTTTAAGAGCACATCTGAATCGTTTCCATCTACTTCAATTAGCAACTGCGCCTGTATACTTTCAGGCAATTCCGGTGTATGGATTTGTAGATAGCTTCTTGCTAAGAGGAGGGCATTGCGATCCATAAATTCCAAGGCAGAAGGAGTATAGCCAGCTAGAAATATTTGATTTACTGCACGTATAGCATCTTCAGCCGAATAAAAGGGAACCAGCAATAGCAAATCATATTTAGGTGCCGGTATTAAACGCAAAACAATCTTAGTTACAACCGCCAAGGTACCTTCACTACCTACAATAAGTTGTGTAAGGTTGTAACCTGTAGCATTTTTCAGCGTATTAGCACCCGTCCACATAACCGTACCATCTGGTAAAACAACTTCCAAATTCAGTACATAATCTTTCACCACACCATATTTTAATGCTCTTGGACCGCCTGAATTTTCAGCAATGTTTCCACCTATAAAGCAAGACCCTCTGCTGGCAGGATCCACAGGATAAAACAGCCCATGTGCACGAACTGCATCCTGTAGTACTTCTGTAATTACGCCTGGTTCTGTAGTTACCTGAAAATTCTGGGTATCAATTTTCAGAATTTGATTCATGCGAGACATATCCAGTACTACACCGCCATGTATAGGCAGACATCCGCCACTAAGTCCGGTGCCCGCACCCCGTGGGGTAACCGGAATTCCACGATTATTACAATAACTCAGAATTTTACTTACCTCTTCCGTATGACCAGGAAACAATACAACCTCGGGTAAAAACTTAAAGTCTTCAGTATGATCAGAGGCACTACGTATCAATGTTTCATTATCTGTACGAACATGATCACCAGACAGAATTTCGGAAAAAAATTTCAAGTCATTTGGCTGTATTATACCCTGCTGTGACATAAGAAAGATTTTATGTAGCAATTTACGCCATACATTTTGTTTGTGTGTTTCCTTTCTCAAGAGAATAAATAGATAATTATTATCGAAGGACTAACACAACCACAATATTTCACCTTTAAGCAATAATAATTTATAAAAGCAACAAGAAAGCATTTGCTACAGCAAACCTATATCCACAATAATAAAACTATTTTTTTGCCAACACCCAAGTCTCGTTATTACAATAGCAGCAGGGAACAAAGTGTTCGTACTTTTCCATATCACGAGCGTAGCCACACAGAGTACAACAATAAGTACCAGCCGCGTGAGGCATTGTAGTGTGGAAAGTACTAACTTCTTCTGGTAATATGGGCAACCCTTTTTTCACCTTAAGCCTATCCTGCCATATAATGGTCATTTCTCCTGATGTTTCAAAATAGGCTTTTTTGACTTCCCCAAGTTGAGTTACCTCATTTACCCTAAGCTTTCTGAATAAATCTTCCGGAGAAAGATTTTCTTCATACAAGGCATTTATGTGTATACGACCATCTTTTACAAGACATACCGCTTCGCCTTCCATTATTTTTTCTAGACGATGACTTTTATTAATAACTTTCTCCATCCCCGTTTGCATAAGAGCTACTGTAGTAATACACACAATACCATATAGGATAGGTATATCTGCGCCAATCATGGGATCTCCCACTGCCGACCCAAAACTGATAATAATAGCTAGTTCAAGATTGGATATTTGCCCCATACTTCGCTTTCCTAAAAAGCGAAGTAGTACAATAGTATATAGATACATGATTATTGTACGGAAAATAATTTCTACAAGAAATAGCAGCGAACGTTCTCCTAAAAATATCCGCTTGAAATCAAAGAGTTCATAGTGTTCCATAGAACTTTTTGAAAATACAGAAGTAAAATCATTCCTGCATGTACCCAATGTAACCCACAGTAAGGAATCTTCTTAATCTTATGTCACTCAGGAAAATGCAGTCAGAATAAGGGTTACAGAATGTCTATTTAGCTCATTCTTTCAGGTTGCTAGTTGGGAAAAATTCCTCAGATTGGTATACACACTGTGGAATTGCCAAGATTCTTCTACATGAAATGTCTTTGCAAAAACAGTATAGACAACATCTTCGTTTTTTTAAAAAAAATCTCACTTGATCAATATCCATTTACTTTTTTGTCTATGAGCTAGTTAAAGTGTTCATGATTCTTGCTATTGTTTTTTGTCTGCAAAATTTAACAGTGAATCCAAGCCTTGTGGCATAGTGTTGCTTTCAACTATTTGACAATTTTTTTCACAAACTCAAAAACCATTAATTATGAGAAGTAGAACATCAAATCAGAGAGACAATCAGTCGCAAGACTACGGCCGTTCAAGGAACAATCCAGACTATGGCTATCAGCGTAGAAACGACTGGGATCAAGAGCAGGATTATTACGCTGACAATGAGTCATTCAATCCTGAAGGAAATGTGTATCGTGAAAGAGGATACCGCGTACAAAACCAATATGACGAAAACTATGGTGGCGGTTTCCAAGACAACAGAAGAGGCGGATACAGAGATAGCGACCGCTATGATGATAACCGTGATGCACAACGATATAATCAATATGAGCAAAGAGGAAGAGGTTATCGAGAAGATTTTGAAGATCGCAATCAATATGTAAATGATTATCAGCAAAACTATCAGGATAATCGCAACAGAAATTACGGAAATGATTACGACAGTTCTCGCAACCAGAACTATGGAAGATCTCAGGAGCAGCATCAAAGTTATGGCACAGGAAATCAGAGCCGCTATGATGATTATCGTCATGAAAGAGGAGGTATGAATCAACAGCAAGGAGGCATGAACCAACAGCAAGGTCGCTACAACAATTATCAAGATGAATTTGGTTCACATAGAAATCGTCAGGATGATTATGGCTGGCAAGGACAAGGATACGACAATGCCGGCAGATCACAACGTCGCGGATTTGGTTCAGGCAACAGCGGCAATTATTCTAACAATCCCCGCAACGAATCAGGACGTGGAAGATATTAATACCAGGTAGTTCATCTTAAAATTAAAATTACAATGGCAACAACAACCATAAAAAAAACCGAGCAAACTGGCCAGACAAAATCCACATCTGATTCCAGTGTAGCAGAAAACAAGCAGAAACAGCAAGGCAATGATTTACTGGACAAGATGTTTCTCAACATGCTTAAAGATATCTATTGGGCGGAGCAGCATTTAGTACCTCATTTAGAAGAAATGCAAGGTCATGCCACCACTGATGAATTACAAGAAGCTATCGAAGATCATATTCTCCAGACACAAAAGCATGTTTCCCGATTAGAGAAAGTATTTAAACTCATGGGAGAAGAAGCCAAAGCCAAAAAGTGCGATGCGATGGAAGGTTTAACGAAAGAAGCCAAAAGCATGGTAGAAGAAACCAAAGCCAATACGATGACTCGCGATGCGGCAATAATTATTGCTGCACAGAAAGTAGAGCATTACGAAATTGCGAGTTATGGAAGTATGGTGCAAATAGCACGTACTTTAGGTAAAGATCGGGTTGCTGAAATTCTGGAACAAACCCTTTGGGAAGAAGAAGATACTGACCAGTTACTGACTAAGATCGCCGAGAGTTATGTAAATCCTATGGCAGATGAAGAGTAAGGAAGCAAATACCCTTGGTAATGCTCACCCGTAAAAAAAGGTTGTCTTATATAGGCAACCTTTTTTGTGTGCTGTGATAGTGAAAAGGTAATAAAGAATGGTAGCTCTATGTAAGGAAAGAAAGATGATACACGCAATATTTCCCAAACTTTACGCTTAAATTCAAATATTAATTTTAAATTTGTGATAGTATCAAATGATAGTATCACAAAATGAAACCTCCTTACGAAATAACAGCAGAAATTTTAAAATATATTACTTCTATTTCAGAAAAAATTGGAGAAGTAAATGCAAAATATTTAATCAAAACGAATCCAACTTTAAGAAAACAGAATCAAATTAAAACCATTCATTCTTCATTAAGTATTGAAGGTAATACCTTGACAGAAGAACAGATTACAGCCATTTTAGAAAATAAAAGAGTTGTTGGTCCCGAAAAAGATATTTTGGAAGTTTTAAATGCCTTAGAAGTTTACAAAAACATTAATAAACTAAAACCAGAGAGGGAAAAAGATTTTTTAAAAGCGCATAAATTATTATTGCAAAAATTAATCAAAGAGCCTGGCAAATATAGAAATCAAAGTGTTGGAATCGTAAAAGGTTCGAAAGTGGAACACATTGCTCCGCCACACGAAAACGTACCTTATTTGATGAAAAATTTGTTTGAATATCTGAAAGATAAGAATGAATTAACTTTAATCAAAAGTTGTGTTTTTCATTATGAAATGGAATTTATTCATCCTTTTTTAGATGGAAATGGAAGAATGGGAAGGTTGTGGCAAACATTAATTTTACTGCAAGACTATCCTATTTTTGAGTTTTTACCATTTGAAACCTTAATTTCAAAAAATCAGAATGACTATTATAACGCTTTATCACTTTCTGATAAAGAAGGAAAGTCTACAAAGTTTATTGAATATATGTTGAAGATTATTGAAAGATCCTTAGAAGAATTGCTTCAAAATTCAACAAAAAAATTAACAGATAAAGATAGAATTCTAATTTTCTTAGAAAATTGTACTAGTGACTTTACTCGAAAAGATTATATGAATTATTTTAAAGATATTTCTTCTGCTACAGCAAGTCGTGATTTAAAAAATGCTGTTGAAAGCGGATTAATTTCTAAGCTTGGAGATAAGAAAACTACAACATATAAAAAAGGTTAATACTGCGTGTAACATCGGTAACCGTTGCACAACTCTCTATTTTTCCAAAGAATCTTTAAAACCCAAAAAACTCAACCTCTTTTAAGTCGATTTAAAGGAGGTTTAT
>JGI12383J13903_1000443_pt1 | contig 31366 bp, 34 predicted proteins | sample Passage237B_FD_13903 | JGI IMG/M metagenome (IMG submission 13903)
TTCGGCTTCGGCAAAAGTGAGCTGATTCATAATCGATTACCCTAAGAGTTGAGCTGTGCTAATTATGCCAAATTTTTGGACTTAACCAGAGGCTCCCTAGATCGGAAAAGGTGCGCATTCCGATGTGACATTGATCCGCCGCTCTTGCCGGGAAATCTAATTCGGTCTAGGATGTGCGTTCGTTATGCATTGGCAACGAGGCTGCAAAGTATGGAGGCGAAGTACGGCTAAGGTAGGATCGCCATCTTCCTTTGCAAGGTCGGGATGTTAAAAGTAATAGGAGCAATAAAAATGCAAAGTGAAAGCAGCGTTTATGAAAAGCCTCTCTCCAACTTGGATCTTCCAGATAAATTTGAGTGCATTAAGTATTTTAAAGGCTGGATAATCTTCTTTCTTCTCACCACTCTTATAGGTGCACTGCTTGGCGGCGTATTAGGAGTTGCGATGGGCGCCATCTTGGGTAGTCTAGGGGTCAGTCTTTTAACAATTCAGGCTGCATCGGGTATCGTTGGGTTTGTTGTTGGAATCCCGATTTCTTTTTTTAGTTTTAAATGGGCAGTAAGGAAATATATCGTTTCTCAGATCGGTTAACCCGTCAAAGTAGGAAATGGCATTTAATGTCGTTTCCTGCTCGCATAAGACAATCAAGCCCAACAGCCCATCATCATGGATCAACTTCTCGAAGGGGAATCGTTATGAAGCCCGATTTCGACACTACACTACAAAAACATTTCAAGGCAATTTCCAATAGGGATATCGAAGCTTTCAAGTCCCACCTCACAAAGTCCGGCCCCCTATACACCATTGTCCAAAATGGACATGCCTTTACCACTCCAGCTGAAACAATTGCGATACATGAAGAATGGTTTAAGGATCCTAATTGGATTTGGGAAGGATCTGTTGTTCACAAAGTTGTCGGTGAAGATATGGCAATGGCGCTTGTGAAATATCAATATAGTTCCAAACCGGAGGATGTGCCAGTTACTTCTTGGTTGACCTATGTCTTTCAGTTGCAGGATGGAGATTGGCGTATCGTGCACGATCAAAACACGGCGCTTGATTTTGGAGCCTTTGCGCGTATGGCGGGAATCGAAATCAAGTAGAGAAGGCGACCACGAAAATTGATACTAGGGTAGCTAATTATTGACGGTGGAATAATCGCGTGGGGGGGTAACTTTTGTCATCCCAAAACAAGCTCCATATGCAACAATGGGTAGGGCTTCCCCTGACTGTCAACGGGCGAGCGTCCCGCTACTGAAAAGCCCATTTTCTGATAAAAACCCACGGCCTGCTCGTTCTGCTCATTCACATCTACCTTCCAAGCACCTTGATGGTCAACGGCATAATTAACCAGTAATTTTCCAATGCCTCGCCCACGCATTTTTGGGGCTATAAACAGCATTTCAATATTGCCGTCACTAAGACCACAGAAACCAACGGCTTCGCCTTCTTTTGACTTGGCAACTACCAGATCAACCATAGCGAAATACTGCTCTAATACCAGCGGCTTCAATTCTTGCAGATATTCTTCACTGATAAAGTGATGTGTGGCTCTTACAGAAGCTTCCCATATGGTGATTAGGCTTTTGTAATCGGATTTCTTTGCTGGTTCTATGATCATCATTCTTATGCAATGTTTTATTCGTAGAAAATTGTAGTAATTGGGCCAAGGATTTAATTGGGACTAAGCATATGTCAAACGCCAATTCACCCAATAAACGATTAAGGCAAAACCAACTACAGTGTGAGCAGCCAAAATATAACGCAGTATGTAGTGACCCGCTCCGCGATAAAGACGTTGCGCAAGATAACCCAAAAGAAACATGAGAAGGAAACAGAACGACCAAGCAATCCATCCAATACCTTTGCCAAGACATCCCTCACCTTCACAGTGCAGTAGCCACAGTTTAATGCCAAGTGTCGTCATTGTAATAACGCATAAAACATACGCAATCACTATAACCAGGCTGATCAAGAGGCAATATTTAGCCGAGATTTTACACATACCGGACAATGCTCTGATAACTCCGCGACCACGCGCGGCTATGAGCGCTCCCTTTTATCCGATGATGTGCGAATGTGCAATGGCAATTTGAAGGGAAAGGCAAAAAACAAGAACAGGGCGAGATTATCCGCCCCAACCTCTAGGTTCCACAATTTCACCCGCTCTCAACTGATCTGACGGACTAACAACCAAGATATCCTCAGCGGTAATTCCGGCCAACACTTCCACTTCACGCCCCAAATCCCGTCCCAATTTGATCTCGCGGAATTCCACTCGATTATCCTTGTCCAGTACAACAACCTGAGGGCCTTTGGAGTTCACAAAGAGAACAGCTGGCGGGATAACCAGGGCGTTGGTGGTGTTGCTGAGTTGGAAATTGACTTCGGCGTAGGCGCCGGGGAGGAGTTGGTCATCGGGATTTTGCAGGACTAGGTCGGCTTGGCGAGACCGGGAGCGGGGATCGATACCTCCGGCGAGGCGTTCAATAGTAGCTGTGAAGTATGTTCCGGGTTGCTCTTTAAGTTCGACTTTCACTTCCTGACCGACATGCACTTGTTGTGCATAGGCTTGCGGAATCCATACGGTAAGCCGCAACGGATTGGTAGCCGCTATAGCAAAAAGCTCCTGACCTGCGCTGCGAATCAAATCACCCACTTCCACGCTGCGACGGGTAATTACACCGGCAAAAGGTGCGGTGATATGGCGAAATTCCTGCTGCTGTTGCAAGCGGCGCACATTCGCATCCGCAGCGGCAAGATCGGCATTGGCTTGCTGTAAAAGACTGCGTTTTTCTGCAAGGTCTTGTTCGGTAACGGCACCATTGCGCGCGCCGAGTTGTTCCCAGCGGGTGAGGGTTTGTTGCGCTAATTGCAGTCGAGCATTGATTTGCTCACGCTGTGCGACGGCTTGAGCCAGCTCCTGCTCCAATTCCGGCGTATCTATAACTGCCAGCAATTCACCTTTTACAACAAAATCGCCGATATCTTTATGCCAAGTCGCGAGGTAGCCGGTGCTGCGCGCATAAACAGCCGCTTCAGAGTCGCCACGCAAAGTGGTCGGCAGACGAATATTTTGCGTAACCGCACCGGGTTTTGCTTGCGTGACCAGTACAGATTTTTGCATTAACTCGCTGGTGTATTGGTGCAAGGATTCGGTCGCCTGCCAATTGACATAGGCTCGTACTGCCGCAGCAACAGATAGACCACCTAAAAATACCAAGGCAACCGATTTAAGCGATTTTTTACTTTGCGTTACTGACTGAGCAGGTTCACTCGGTTTTATGCGAGTTTGTTCATCAATAACAGCATCCAAATAAGCGTGGGCAAGATCGTTCATTAAGCTCTACTCAAAACAAAATTCAAGGACGCACTAAAGCCATATTCACAGGTGTAGTTTGGGGAGCGAGGCGACTGTGCAAGCTGGCGAAAATAACTGGAACAAATAACAGAGTGGAAATGGTGGCCATAATCAAGCCGCCTATAACTGCGCGGCCGAGAGGTGCATTTTGTTCGCCACCTATGCCTAATCCCAACGCCATGGGCAACATGCCGACAATCATGGCAAATGCCGTCATCATCACCGGGCGCAGGCGTGTGGCGGCCGCTTTAAGTGCAGCTTGATTCGGCGACAAACCCTCGGACAAACAAGTACGCGCAAACGATACCAGCAGAATACTATTCGCCGTTGCCACGCCCATGGCCATAACAGTTCCCGTGAGAGCAGGCACGCTAAGGGTTGTGCCGGAGAGAAATAACATCCAGGTAATGCCTGCAAGTGCGGCGGGCAGGGCGCCGATAATAATGAGAGGATCCAGCCAGGACTGAAAATTGACAACCACCAGCAAATACACCAGCAAAATTGCCACAATCAGTCCGTAACCCAAACCTGTAAAAGCTTCTTTTAAAGTGTCTGTCTGGCCGCGCAATTCTAGCGTTACGCCGCGCGGTAAATTGGGACGAAATTCCTGCAAGGTTTTTTCGATATCGCGCATAACAGAACCGAGATCGCGATCCTGAATATTGGCGTGGATATTAATGGTATTAATGCCGTTGCGCCGTGTAATAAGAGATGACTGCACCGTGCGCTCATAGGTCACAAAATTGCCGAGTTGATGTTGCCGTCCATCCTGACCTTGCCCTACAGGCGTTTGCAGTAGCGCGTCTATATTATCCAGATCCAACTCCCAAGCGCGCGGACCTATGTTGTAGGTATTGCCGTTTGCCTCATTGAGCCAATTTGTGGGGTTGGTTTGCATGGAACCGCTCAGCGTGATCATCATATTTTCCGCAACGTCGCGAGCGGAAAAGCCCAACTGCTGGAGCTGCAATCGATCCATGGTTAAAGCAAGAGTCGGTTTGCTCCAACGCTGATAAACGTGTGCATCCACCAGCCCAGGAATTGTGCGCAGTTTATGATTCAATTCCGCAGCCAAAGGCAAAATCTGTTCGGGACGACCGCCTACAAATTGAATGTCGATAGGTGCGGGCATACCGAAATTCAACGTTTGTCCCATTTGATCGGCTGGTTGGAAATAAAACTCCACGTCAGGGAAACGCCGCGGCAGCTCCAAACGCAAATTGCGCATAATTTCCGGCGTACCGACTTTGCCGCGTTGAATGCTGATCATAATTTCCGCATCAGCCGCTTCACTCGTGCCGGAATTTCCGTTCAGCGTATCAATTGGGCTGTAGGGACCGCCGATAATATCGAGAATTTCTCCGCTTTGATCGACAGGAATATGCGCACGAATCACATCTTCCACCTGGTCCACCAAAGGCGGCATTTCTTCCAAGCGTGTTCCTGATGGGGCGCGTATATGCAAACGCATTTGACCGCTATCCACTATAGGAAAAAGATCCTGCCCAAGGGACGGCACAAGACCGAGCGAGAGCGCGCAAAACGCTAGAAATGCGCTGACAAAAACACGCGCGTTTTGCAGCAGCTGTTGCACAATTTCGACGTAGTAAGAACGAAATTTCTCAAAACCGTAGTTAAAGTTTTCGTGGATGCGGGTAAATAGATTTTTATTTTGACTTTCTCTATGCAGCGGTTGGTTGCGCAGCATATACATAACCAATGTCGGTACCAAGGTCCGCGATAACAGATAAGACGCCAACATGGCAAACACTACCGCTTGCCCCATAGGAACAAATAAGGAGCGCGCAAAGCCATCGAGGAAAAACATAGGCACAAATACGATGCAGATACACAGAGTCGAGACAAATGCTGGTGCAGCAATTTCACGCGCACCATCTAAAATGGCTTGTACCGGTGGTTTGCCCATCGCCAGCTGCCGTTCGATATTTTCAATTTCCACAGTGGCATCGTCGACCAATATCCCAATAGCGAGCGCCAAACCGCCCAAGGTCATTAAATTAATTGTCTGTCCCAACAAATAAAGGGCGATAAGCGAACTCATAATCGCCAGAGGAATAGATACCGCAATAATGCAAGTGCTACGCCAGTTGCCGAGAAACAACAGAATCATCGCAGCTGTCAGCGACGCGGCGATTAATCCTTCATGCAAAACATTGCTAATGGCCGCACTGACAAACACGGACTGGTCGAACATAAGTTTGATATCGACACCTTTCCGGCATAACATCCAACATTTTCGGAATAGAATCTTTGATGTGATTGACCGCATCTATGGTCGATACGCCGCCATAAGCCAATACAGAATTCAATACGCTGCGAGCACCATTTTGCCGGGCAATTGTCGTTGCAGGATCATAACCGTCGCGCACATTGGCGAGATCTTTAACTAAAATTGTGCGGCCATTTCCATTGTTATCAGCCAGCGAGCGCACGGGGATTTCACCAATTTCCCGAATGGAGGGAATATTGCCGTTGAGCTTGATATCAAAATCCTGCGTGCCGATTTTCATGCTACCGGTCGGTAAAACAAGATTTTGTTTTCCCATTGCACTGACCAACTCAGATGGCGTTACACCATGCGCGAGCAGTGCATCCGTATCCAGGTCGACAGACACTTGGCGACGCCGCGAGCCATAGGGTGCAGTTAAAGAAAGACCTTTTTTACTGGCAATAATTGGGCGTAATACTGTGCTTGCTGCATCAGCAATTTCGATATCGGAAAGCGTACTGCTCGACATTCCCAATTGAATGACGGGCAATTCAGATGCGGAGTATCGACGTACTCGGCCGGGGTTAGTGCCGGGCGGCATGGAGCGAGCAGCACCGTTTGCACTCATGGTGACTTGCGTCATGGCGGCATTAATATCCGTGCCCGGTTGAAAATAAACTTTGACCAGCCCTAAACCTGCGAGCGCAAGCGATTCCGTATAGACGATATCGTCTACGGCTTGCCCTAATTCCCGCTCCGCCGGACCGGTAATTCGCTCGGACATTTCTTTAGCGGTAAGCCCGCGATACTCCCAAAGCTGTGCCACCACCGGGATATCGATGGAGGGAAACACATTGGTGGTCATGCGGCTTAATACATAAGGTGTTGCCAGCACAATCAGCAACGCCGCCACTATAAAGGTATAGGGGCGGCGGAGGGCCAGTTCGACAATCCACATAAAGGGAGAATCCATCTGTGGCGCGACTCATCAGAATCGCGCCTTTTTATCATTGATTTCGTTGTTGAGCTTTTATTTTCCTCCTTAGAAAGTGCCGGAAAATGTAAGACCAACCCAGCGGCGATAAGGGTAGGGCGAATAACTGACCCAACCTACTTCGTGAGTGTCATCATCGAATGCGTTTTTCACGATCAAAGTAACGTCGAAACCGTCATTTAATCTGCCCAAACCTATAGCAACATCTGTACGGCTATAACTGGGAACGCGGCTATATGAAGACAAATCGTCGTTGTTCAAATAATCGCTGGTAAACGCCGTATTGAAACTTGCATGGAATTCCGTTTGCCATACCGGCACGCGATATTCGGCTCCATAATTAATGGTCCAAAGGGCTGCACCCGGCAAACGACCACTCGTTTGATCAACAAATGGAGAACTCAAATAGTTCAACTCTGGTGGTTTGGGTGAATTTTTGAAGTCTTTATAGCGTGCATCATTGTAGGCACCGCTCAACCGGAAACTGAGATATTCAATACCGGAATAGACTGCATCAAACTCTACGCCTTGTACTTTTACTTTATTCACGTTGCCTTGAGCAGTGATATAAGCAATCGCTTGTTCCGGCGCTATACCATTATCAATATTGACCTGGGTTTGGAAGTCATCCACCGCACGTACAGCTTGTTGATAGTCCTTGATCTCCATAACAAATGCGTCGATGTTGAAGGTCAAGGTATCGTCAAACAAAATGGTCTTTAAGCCGACCTCATAGGCATTGGTTTTTTCCGGTTTTACGCCCACAGGCTCGCCGTTAATCTGAAACGCCGTGCCGGATTTTTCCCCGTATTGCCAAGTGCCATAAACTTTGATTCCGTCCTTGATTTCAAAGCTTTGGGTCAAAAGTGTGGTGTAGAGCGTATCGTCATAATCGCTTTCCACATAGGAATACAACTGTCCAACTTGCGCAGCACGGATCGATTTTGCCGCGCCGACTTGCACCTTTTGTGCAGCTGTTAAGCTTTCATAGGCTTGCCCAGGAATATCCGTAATTGGCACACCAAAGTAACGATTCGCCACTTGGTCTGCCAAGCTCAGTTGCTCAGGCGTATTGTTGTTAACCAGAGTAACTGTGCCATCTGCATTAGGGATATTGGTACCAAGATTACCGTTGGTGATAGAAGCGAATCCGCCGAGCTTGACGTCGCGTACACCAACTGGATTGAGTGCACGGCCTGAACCGTGGTTTTCAATCGTCAATATATCGCCGGTCGTTCGGTCTTCAGTTCCAACACGCAAGCCCGCTGTCAATTGCGCGGAGGGATGCCAATTCCAACTCAGTTGGCCGAAAATTGCATTGCTTTGCGTATTGACGTAGGTATGGCCGATTTTGCGCGCATTATCCAGCGTGTCTCGCAATAAGGCTAAGCCAGAGCCTCGATTATCCCCGGCATTGCGATCCAGCAGATTGTATTGAGTGTTGGAGGCAAACCAGGCGCCGGCATCAGAACCCCAACCGGTTTTCGACGTAATGTCATTATCGGTTTTAAACAAAAACAGCCCGACGCGGTATTTGAATGCATCTTCTACTCGACCATCCAAAATAAATTCCTGGCTGTATTGGCGATAGAACACACCGCCACCGCCGTCGATATTGATATCGAAAGGAGTGCCTTCATCATTGTGGGCGTCGAAGGTATATTCGCGTACTGCTGTAACCGATTTGAAATCCGCATTTTCAAATGCATATTTCAATTCGAGTAATGCACCTCGGTTGGAGACCGTTTGCCCTTCGATCTGATTGAAGTAAACCTCTTCAAGCTCCTCGCCGGAAACATAATCCTCGTAGGTATAAATGTCCCCATTAAAATCCCTGCCGACAAACCAGTCGCGCGCAGGAACCCAAGTGCGGTTGGAGAGATCATTCAAATTAGGGTAGGAATAATAGCCGGCCAGTTTTGCCTGAGCACTGGTTCCCGTTGGATCGGTCGGCTGGCCGTTTTCATAAAATTCCGGCTGATCATGATAGAAGGTCAAACCATTTTGCAATTGTGGTGCACGCGATTCTGTGTCGACACTGAGTCGGGCCTCAAAATTCTCAGTCGGTGTTAATAAAAGCTGCACTCGACCACTCAGGCGGTTCTTATCGTACAAGGTGTAATTGGTGTTATAGCGGTTTTTGTAGTAACCGCGTCCCTTGTCGACTACAAAAGATCCACGCCAAGCGAGCAAATCGTCAATAATCGGGCCACCGAGGGCTCCTTTAATAATGAGGGCCTCTCTGTCACCAATGGTCAAAGACAAATCGCTTTCTTTCTCAAAAGTCGGCCGCTTGGTATTGACGTAAACAGCCCCCGAACTACCACCTTTACCACCCCAGGTGCCAACGGGGCCGCGGAAGCCTTCAACACTTTCCACATCGTAAAAATCAAAATTACCGAGAGCGGTCAGACCGAAACTGACGCCGTCCTGAACAACCAGAACGCTGGGATCTTGTACTTCCGCAAAAGCGCGTTTACCGACACCACGAATTGATAAGGATGCTCCGCGCGTGTTGTTCTGGTTAAAGGTTACATTGGCGAGACGCTTTGAAATGGCCTCGTAGTCAAGGCCCAATTCGCGCTCCAGAATATCGCCGGAAATGACCGACTGTGATTGTGGCAGGTCGTAAACTTGTTCTAAGCTGGTTGTTGCAGCGGATGCTGCCACTGCGCCCATGACAAGAATTTCTTCAACTATGCCAGTGGCAGCGGCTTGCGCAAAAGCAAAATTCGGCGCTAAGGCGCTGGCCAGAATAATTGCGGCTAAAGGTTTACGGCGAAAAGACGTCTTTACTTTGTACTGCGAATGCAAGCTCATAATAAATCCTGTTGAACATGTAGCGAGAGCTCGCCCTAGTGCAAGTGATATACCAAAACAAAAAACAGAATTTTTTATTGCTTGTTAAGTATTTTCGCTGAATCATACGCCAGCGCTGGATTTTGCACAGCGGCCAAGTTTGTGTTTTGCTTTTGCAGCAAACAAACAATTTGAGATAAGTAAACGGTATCTGTATTGTTTGAAATTGTGCAGCTCATAAGATTCTTGCCTAAAGATTCATCGCTATTCAGCGCTTTGGTTATTTGCATAGAAAAAAATATTCTGATTACTGAGAATGGCTGCGCATTTTCCGCGACTAAAGAACATGCTCCACCTGTTCTTAAAACAGCAAAGTGATGAAAAACCAACACTCCAGCTCAATAGATCCTATCAACCGTTGCATCAGCAACACTTCATACGACCCGCCAAAACGTTTAAACAATTGATTTTCAAGGAAAATACAAGAATTTAAAGCCGTTGGCTTAATAGTTGCCTAAGCGCCACGAGGCTCCTTGAAGTGCCTATCCATAAACAACTATTAGGAGTGGAAGCATGAAAATTAAGAACCGACACCCAGTTAAAGCTTTGGCTGTTGCCGTTGCTCTTTCTTTAGGTAGTCTGGGTGTTATGGCGGATGACAAAGCTGCTAAGCCAGGCCCGGTTGTCTCCGGTAAAGAAGCAGTGGAAATTCGTCGCGCGACTTTCAATTTGATCGGTAAAAACTTTAAGCATATCGGTGGAATTTTGAAGGGAGAGGTGGATTACAACTCTGTTGACGTGGAGAAAATAGTCAATCGAATTGTGTTCCTGAACGACTTTTTACATGGCACCTTCCCAGAAGATTCCAACCTGGGAGAACCCCAGTCCAAAGCCCGGCCTGAGATCTGGACTAAAAAGGACGATTTCAAAAAGAGCTTGAAGCAATTCAGAGAGAATGCACAGAACCTGGCTGCAGTCGTTGCCAAGGAAAAGTCCAACTCTCCAGCCTTTAAAGAAGCTGCGCAAAAAGTTGCTCAGGATTGCAAGAGCTGCCATGACAACTTCAAGCTCAAATAACGTTGTTAGAGTTTGATTAAAGTAAATACTGTTTCCGCGCTGATCTGGGCCAAGTCAGTGCGGAGGCAGATAAAGAGAGTAAGCGTAGGAAGAAAGTAAGTATGTCATCCACAATCGAGAATTCCACACCAAGCCAAATCGAAGCTCAAAGCGCGGCCACTTCCGTACGCGTAAAGGTATGGGATTTCCCGGTTAGGTTATTTCACTGGTCTTTGGTGCTCTCATTTATTGGTGCCTATGTCACTAACCGCTTAGGTGTCGCTTATTTCAAATATCACGAATGGTTTGGCTACGCGATTATTGTGCTGGTCGTATTTCGAATTCTATGGGGTTTTTTTGGTACCTATCACGCGCGTTTTGTCGCGTTTTTGCGATCGCCGATTGCCACATGGCGTTACGCCAAAGATTTTGCATTAGGTCGGGTTGCGTCAATACCCGGTCATAATCCGCTCGGCGCATTAATGGTCGTTCTGTTATTACTGACCTTATTGGTACAAGCCGTAACTGGACTGTTTTCTAACGATGAAATTTTCAATGCAGGCGCCTTGTACGGTTATGTTTCCAACGAACTAAGCTTGTCGCTCACTGCGTTACACAAAGATTTATTTTACTGGATCGCTGGCGCCGTAGCCGTGCATATACTTGCAGTGTTGCTGCATCTGGTTTTGAAGCGGGAAAATTTGGTATCTGCCATGTTTACCGGATATAAACGTTTTCCGAAAAATTCCGCTGTACCGGCGGAGCAACTGGTTGAGATCAAGTCTTCACGAAGTTGGCTTGCGTTGGTTTTGGTTACGTTGGTTGCTCTCGCCTTGATTGCGATTTTGCTAACCGCACCTGAAGCCAGCCTATCTTTTGATTACTAAACCATGACGTTGTTTACGCCACAAGGGCTTCCCGAACCTTTATCCACCATTTGGGAAGCTGCGCGCACTGAGGGATTGGTATACGGAGGCGATATCACCGCAGCGGATGCATGGCATTTATTTAGCAGGGGATTGCCATCCCTGGTTGACGTCCGCTCCGCCGAAGAATTGCTGCTGTTCGGAGAAGTGCCTCACAGCATCAATATTCCGTGGCAAAAAGGTCCGGACAGAATACCGAATACGCGTTTTTTGCAGCAGCTGCAAAAGCAATACTCCCGCAACACGCCTTTGTTGTTTTTGTGTTGTTGCGGAAAACGCTCAGTCGCCGCTGCTCAAGCGGCAGTAACCGCAGGGTTCCAATATGTGTTTTGCGTATTGGAGGGATTTGAAGGAAGTCACGAGCACTGCCTAGCGCGCGGCAAAGGCGGCTGGCGGCAAAGTGGAATGCCTTGGGTGAGTTAATCCATTTCTTCTATGAGAGCATTTGTATGTTTCTAACGACCACGGCAGCCATCAGCCTCGCATTGCTTACGGACCTATCCATTATTGAAATTGATAATGCGCAACTGGCCTTATCGGAAGAGGCCACACCCACCACACAGATTGCTGAGGTAAAGACCGAAGAGGCAGTATCAGAAGAAGCAGAAATCGAGACGCCGCCAAAACGCGATGCCACGGCGGCAGTGTGGGCCAAAGACGCGGTGAATCGAAATAGAAGAAGAGATTAAATGATATAGGTCGGAAAAGGGCTGCGCTTTTTCCGACCTACCTCAAAACTGCCAACCTACGAAAGCTCCATTTCAAATAAATAACTCCACGGAAAAATCCCCCGATCGTGGCCATCACTGAATACCAACTGTACACCATAGGGAAATGGGTTGATTTTCTCTACTGTAACCGATTCATCCACCAGCGAAATTTGCCCGCGGATGCGGGCGGCTCTACATTGGGAACAGGGGCAAAGACCGCGCAAGCGCAGATGGGAAATCGTCTGCTGCTCCGTTTCACTCCATTGAATGAATAATTGTTTCTCGGCACGGCGATTTTTAATTTCGCGCGGCGCAGGACGGTTCATCACAGAGGTGCTTCCAATTGTGCCAGAGCAATACGTACTGCTTTGCGAACTTCCGGATCGCTGTCTTGTTCCGCCAAGCGCAGAGCAGACACGGCGCTTTTATCGCCAATTTCACCTAAGGCAAGCGCGGCTTCTTTGCGTAAATTGCTGATGGTATGACTCAACAATTCCTGTAGCGCGGAAATAGCTGGAACAAAACGCAGTTTGCCGAGCGCGCGAGCGGCTTGCAGCCGGCATTGCCAATAATCGTCTGCCAGCAATTCCAACAGAGCGTTGGCGCCGCTTTGCAAACGCAATTTTCCAAATGCGCTTGCCGCTTCTTCACGCACTTGCCATGCGCTGTCTTTTAATGCCGTTAAAAGGGCATTTGCCGCTTCGGTATTATCTGACATGGAAAGTGTTCCCACCGCAGTGCGGCGCACGTCTTCAACCGGATCATCGGTCGCCAGTTTTGCCAACTGCGGAATAGCGGGGAGATGTTTTAACCAACCGAGCACACCAACCGCTTCGCGGCGGATAACGGCATTTTCATCGCCCAATGCTGCAAGCGCAGGTTCCGCACTTTCCGGCAGACGAATTTCCCGCAGCGCGCGAAAAACATATGCTCGCACTTCCGGACTAGGATGAGAGGTATAACCTAAAATGGCATAACCCGATTCTGGACTTTTAAATTCCGCCAGACTCAGCGCCGCAGCTTCCCGCACACTTTGGTCAGGATCAGAAAGGGCGTCGCATAATGCTGTTGCAATTTCCGGCTCGTCCCAGGCTTCCAATAATTTCGCCGCTTGTGCACGCACAACGGGATCTTCATCCAGCCGAACCGCATGCTCAAAAAATGGTAGTGAGTCCGGATCTTCCAGATCTGCCAGCTCAATCAAAGCGACTCGCCGTACACCTGCGTCGTCGCTCGCAAGACGTGGCAATAATTCCTGAATCAAAGGATTATCGGTGGACGGCAGAGCAAAAGTATTGTCAGTCGGCATAAATTTCCTAAATCAAATAATGGCTTGCGGTTCTGCCGTCGGAATACCGAGCGGCGATAAACGGGGCAGGGCGCGTCCTTGTTCGTGACGCAATAATTCTAAACAGTGGCGCTTGAGATGCATAAATTCCGGTGTTGTCACGACTTCCGCGTCACGCGGACGCGCAAAATCCACACGTAGATCTTCGATAATGCGTCCTGGTCTTGGACTCATTACCAAAATGCGATCTGCCAGAAAAATCGCTTCATCAATATCGTGAGTAACAAACACTACGGTCGTGCGAATACGACCCCAGATTTCCAGCAACAATTGCTGCATTTCCATGCGGCATTGCGCATCCAGTGCGCCAAATGGCTCGTCCATTAACAACAGGCTGGGATGATTTATCAGAACACGGGCAATTTCCACGCGCTGCTGCATACCGCCGGACAATTGACTTGGCCAGCGACGTTCAAAACCTTGCAAACCTACTAGCTGCAAAATTTCATGTGCTTGCTGAAGACGCTGCGAACGATTGACGCCGCGCATTTTTAACCCGAAGGCGACATTGTCGATCACATTGCGCCAGGGAAATAATGTGTGTTGTTGAAACACCATGCCGCGATCCGGCCCTGGGCCACCGACAGGTTTTCCATCCACCAGAAGTTGGCCGCCGCTCGGTTGCAAATGGCCCGCCAGTGCGCCGAGGAGCGTCGATTTACCACAACCGGAAGGGCCCAATATGCAGATAAATTCCCCGGACCTGATATTGAATTGAACATTCTGCACGGCTTCAAATCGATCCGCTCCACGCCCTAAATGAATGGACAAATTCGAAGCGGACACAGCGCTGGATGTAGATGCAGCTGCATTCATTAGACATTCCTCCGCAGGTGATACCAGGGAATCAAAAATCGACCGGCGACTTTAATCAAAAAGCTGCTGCCCATACCGAGAATTCCGATTAATAACATTCCCACAACAATATCGGGATAACGCTGGATCAAATAACTTTCCCAGGTGTAATAACCAATGCCCCATTGGCCGGAGATCATTTCCGCTGTCACCAAGCAGAACCACGAGGTCCCCATACCGATGGTAAGACCGGTGATAATGCTCGGAGCAGCTCCAGGCAAAATGATTTCTCGCAAAATTGCCCAGGGTTTTGCGCCCAAGCTGCGCGCTGAGGCGACCAGCCTTTTATCCACGGCTTCAACACCGTGAATGGTATTGAGCAAAATTGGAAATAGCGCGCCAGTAAAAGTAATAAAAATCATCGACAATTCAGACGATGGAAACATCAGGATCGCTAGAGGTATCCACGCAACAGCGGGAATCGGGCGCAATACTTCCAACGGCGGAAGCAGGACGGATTCCATCAATTTCCACCGGCCAATAAAAAGTCCTATGCCAATACCCAACAGCGCCGCTGCACCGTAACCGGCAAATACACGGCTGAGACTGCTGGTGAGATGTGGCAACAATTTGGAAGAGGTGACCAGTTCGCCGGCAGCAACCGCCACCGCATAGGGTGACGGGACATACACAAATGACACCAATCCCAGATCCAACTTATAGGTTGAGGCCAGGTGCCAAAAAATCACACAGGCGATCAGCGACAACCCCGGTATCAAAAATTTGGGTGGCTGTAGAAAGGTACCACGCATAATTCAACCCTTTTGATTAGCGGCTTACAGACGCAAAGTCGCGTACTTGTCCGCCGTGTTCACGTGCATATTTTTCCGCCTGGTCTTTCAACAGAAATGCGCTTAATTCACCGTTTTTGCTTTGCACAAACCAAGCCTGTCCGGCGAGCAGTTTGAGGCCGGTATCACGTGCTTGAGCATAAATGGCGCGAATGGCTTTTCCTTCCGCATCCAATTCTGCAACTGCTTTGAAAGCCGCTTCTGGTGAACTGTAATGACGCACTTTAGGCTCGTCTTTTACCCAAACCTGAGCCAAGCGGCTGAAATCGGTAATGGGTTTACCGGTAACGGCGTCATTGGCGGTCAGAGGAACCGGAGCGTAATTTTTCAGAGCGGCATCGTAATCTTTGCCGGATTGTGCAAATGCCTGGCGAATATAGGTGTCATTAATGAACGCGGCGACATCCAGATCGCGGTTGGTGCGCTTCATGGATTTCAACGTATCGATCGCGGTTTGTGTGCCTTGGCGATACTCCGGTTTCCAGGTTAAATCACGCGTTTGCAGGCCGAGAGGCCCGTGGAACAGATAGTTTACTTCTGCTTCTATGCCGGTCACTTTTTCAATTAACTCGCTGTATTTTTCCGGCTCAGATGCCAACAACTGATCCGCTTCCAAAACCGCGCGCTGATAAGCAATAACGATTTCCGGATATTTTTCCGCATATGCCGCGTCCACCAGACTGCCGTGGAAAGTAGGCGCATTCACTTGTGAGCCATCAAAAATTTTGCGCGCGAAACCGCGGTTGGGGAACAAATCGGCAAAAGGCACAAAGTTCGCATGTGCGTCGATGCGGTTACTTTTTAATGCTGAACCGGCAATTTCCGGAGCTTGGGTAATAATGCGCACATCTTTGTCCGGATCCCAACCGAGATCGCGAATCGCGCGCAACAAAACGCCGTGAGCAGTGGACGCAAAAGGCACGGAAATGGTTTTGCCTTTCAATTCACTCAAGGATTGAACGGACGATGCGGCAGGGACAACTATGCCATTACCACTGCCTTTAATACTGCCGGACAAAACATTGATAAACAAACTGCGCTTGCCCGCTTCCTGATGGGCGACGCCGTTGAACGACGCGGGAAACTCCGCCATAGCGCCAAAATCCAGTTTGCCAGCGACCATTTCGTTGGTCAGCGGCGCGCCGCTGGTGAAGTTGCGCCATTGAATATCGTATTTGACGTTTGCATATTTGCCGGTGCGCGGCAGATATTTTTCCAGCAAATTCAATTCGCGAACCAACAAACCGCCAGCAGCGCAATTGATGGTGGTGTCTTGTGTGCCTATGGCAACACGGATAGTCGTCTGTGCCTCAGCGGTCAAACCGACCAAAGGCAGCAGCAGGGAAAGAAAAATTTTATGCAGACGCATGGTAATCCTCACAAATTTACGTGCCGCTCTTGAGTTGGAGTAGGTCACGCGTGCATTTTTAAAATCAGTGCGCCCACGGGTTGGGTAGCAGCATATGGAGTTAACGAAGTAAATAGGGAATTTCTACTTTCACCGCGCCAGTCGGACAATCGGTTTCGCACGGCATGCAATACCAGCATTCGTCGTATTGCATATAGGCTTTTTGCGTTTCCGGATTGATCGCCAATAAGTCCATCGGACAAACATCAACACAAACTGTGCATCCCTTGTGCGCGATACATTTGTCCTCATCCACTGTGACAGGCGCGTTACTACGAAAAAAAATGTCGTGCGCTTTCTGGGACATATAAATCTCTTCAGTAAAAGGCAAAAATCAGCCGTTGGAAGCTTTCAATCTTAAGTTGTGATACGCATCTTTCTCGTGAGAGGGGAGCGGCACAATGTAAGGTTCAACTGCTTTTTTAAAGCTCACCATGCGACCTTGCTCGTCTTTTTTCAGGTGGCAATGGCAAAACCAGTTCTGGTCATCCCTTTCAGGAAAATCCACACGATAGTGGTAAAGCCCCCAGCGACTTTCCTGGCGGAACAGCGACGCCCGTGCAGCCATTTCTGCACAATCACGAATGACGGAGACCTCCATAGCACGCATCAATTCGTGCGGATTGTTGGCTTTGATCTGCTCCAGATCCTGCTCGATCTGGGAAAAGCGCTCGAGCGCGATTTCCATTTTTTTGGTGACTTTGGGCGGCTGGAGATAGTCGTTCACAAAGCGACGCAGTTTGTATTCCACTTGATTGGGTGGCAGCCCGGTTTCGCGCAGCAAAGGTGCGTAAACGCGCTGTTTTTCTTTGGTGATTTGCTGTTGATCCACCGGCTGCAATTCACGTTCAGCAACATAATCTGCTGCATTGGTGCCGGCAAACCAACCATAGGTAAACGCACCCAACATGTAATTGTGCGGCACCGCTGCCATATCACCGGCAGAATAAAGTCCGGGAACGGAAGTTTCCGCGCGCTCGTTGACCCATACGCCGGAGGCGCTGTGGCCCGAACAAAAACCAATTTCGGAAATATGCATTTCGATCATTTTTTTGCGGTAATCCGTACCGCGATTTGCATGGAACTGTCCTCGGCTGGGACGTTCATTGCTATGCAGAATATGCTCGATGGTTTGAATGGTTTCTTCCGCCAAATGATCCAACTTCAAAAATACCGGGCCATTGCCGCCTTGGAGTTCCTGATAAAACTCCCACATCATCTGACCGCTCCAGTAATCGCACTCGATAAAACGATCACCTTTGTTATTGGCAGTGTACCCACCCAATGGACCGGTCACATAAGCGCAAGCAGGACCGTTGTAATCCTTGATCAAAGGATTGATTTGAAAACATTCCAGATTCGCCAATTCCGCACCGGCGTGATATGCCATGGCGTAGCCATCGCCCGCATTGGTCGGATTTTCGTAGGTACCCATCAAATAACCGGAGGCAGGCAGGCCGAGTCGTCCGGCAGCGCCGCAGCTCAGTACCACTGCTTTTGCGCAGATAATATGAAAATCGCCGGTGCGACAATCGAAACCCAAAACTCCGGCGATTGCACCTGACGCATCCGTCAATAAACGTGTGCTGACAATGCGATTGGTAATTGCCACTTTCGCGCGCTTGAGTTGACGGTAGAGCACTTTTTTAACGTCGTGTCCCTGCGGCATGGGCAACACATAAGAGCCCATGTGGTGTACTTTTTTTACCGCGTAATCGCCGGTTCCATCCTTTTCAAATTTCACGCCCCAGCGATCCAATTGTTCGATAGTGGTGAAACTGTGTTTGGCGTAGGCATAAACCGTTGCCTGATTGACGATTCCGTCATTCGCAATAGTAATTTCCCGCGTGTATTGTTCCGGTGTTGCATGGCCGGGAATAACTGCATTATTTAATCCATCCATGCCCATGCTGATGGCACCGGAACGTTTGACGTTGGCTTTGTCCAGCAGCAATACGCGCAAATTGGGATTGCGTTCCTTCGCTTTAATCGCTGCCATTGGACCGGCGGTGCCGCCACCGACGACCACAATGTCGTATTCCTGCTCGATATTTTTAAACTGCTCAAAACTCATGAATCTTGTCTCCCGCGCTCGGCGCGCTGACGATCAATTCGCAGGCGATACTGGAAAGCATCTCCGCGGTAATAGAGGTATTCAAAATCCAGCGGTGTACCATCTTCCAAATGTGTGAGTCGCTCGATGCGCATAATGGGCGCACCGACTGCGATGTTGAGCACCGTTGCCAATTCCTCATTGGCTTGCACAGCGTCAATAGATAAATCCGCATGGCCGAGTGAATAGCCGAGATCATTTTCCAGAATCAAGAAAATATCCCGCGTTATCAGATCGGCTTTTTCCAATCCTTTTGCGGCTTCTTCCGGCAAATAAGTGACTTCGACAGATACAGGCTCGCGATTGACGTAACGCACGCGCTTGATTTCCGCAACCTGTTCGCCTTCGGATAAATGCAATCGCTCGGCGACCAAAGGTGGCGCAGGAGCGTAGTGAAAACTGCGCACCCGGTTTGTAACTTCATGACCAAAGCGCGCAAGCGATTCTGCAAGACCTTGCAAACTGGAAACGTTCTGAAACGCTTTAGGTTTGGAAACGTAAGTGCCTTTCCCTGGAATGCGAAAAATCAACCCGTCTTTTTGCAAATCGTTCAGCGCTTGCCGGATGGTAATGCGACTGACTTTAAACAGTTCACCCAACTCGCTTTCCGAGGGAACACGGCTCAAGGGCGCATAGGTGCCGTTGAGAATGTGGTTGCGCAAGACCTCGCGGATCTGGCTGTAGAGCGGCACGGGAGAGAGCGCGGCCAATTGATAATCAGAATTTTTCAATCAGTCTGTCCTGTTATAACAAGTTAAGGTTTAAAAAAAGACGCGGGGCGCGTCTAAAGTTACGGCTCAGATCGATAACGCCGCCGACGGTCGATAACGGACCAGTGATCCGTCGAATTCGCCTACCGATGCCGGTGGCGGCTCTTCTTCATTGGCGACTAAAAAGTGTTTGGCTTTGGCAAAAATCTTTAGGGAATTCAGCGGTGGGTCCCACTCCGATTGTTCAAAAGCTGGCTGCTCGTGCTCCGGTACATGGATAAAAACCGCGTCCGGTTCGACATCCAGATTGCTAAGCAAATCAAGATCTTGCTGACTGTAAACATTGAGGCCCACCTGATAACCGCGGGAGCGATAACCCTGCAGCGCCAGGGAAAAGTGGGGCAGGCTGGTGCCATTGAGAAGACGGGTGTGCAACAACACCCGCTCCGGTCCCAATCCGCAATCGCTCAGGATGGCTTCAAATACCTTGCCGTAGTCCGACGATATTGAAATGATGTGGCGCGGGTGGACGCTTAGCGCGAGAATGCCGTTGCCGCTGAACCGTTGCAGATAATTCAGCGAGTGCAATGTACGCACCAGACGATCCAGTTGGACTATATGAGCCGGGTCTTCGAGGGAAGCATAAACTTCGTCGAGCAGCAGCTCTTTACCGAGAGCGGAGCGAACCAATGTTTCGCTTGCGTGGCCGATGATATGTTTGCCATCAGGCGCCAGGATTTTGGAGAAATAACTGCCGAAAGTAAGACTGCCAAAACGCGCACCGAACAGGTTTGATGCCTTATAGAAGCCAATTTCTGGAAGCGAAAGCGTTCGCGCGCTCAGCTGCAGCTGCTCATTAAAATAGTTCATCAAAACGGTGAGTGGCATATGGTTAGAACAACAAAATATGACGAATCAAGATGCGGCAAATGCTAATCTTCCGGGCGCTGTTTTCAAAATGAGAATATCTGCGCTAGATATAACGAATTCGGGAATAGATGAAACAGCACTGTTGATTTTTCAACAGCTGAACTAAAAACTAGAACTGACACAGAGAAAAATAAGCGAGTGAGGTAGGCATGAATTTCCAGCAGTTGCGCATCATCCGCGAGACCGTTCGGCAGAACTTTAATCTCACGGAAGTCGCCAATGTTTTGCATACGTCCCAATCGGGTGTATCCAAACATATCAAGGATTTGGAAGATGAGCTGGGCGTGGAGCTGTATATCCGCCGGGGAAAGCGCCTTCTAGGTCTGACAGAACCGGGCAGGGAGATGGTAAAACTGGTCGAGCGCATGCTGCTGGACGCCAGCAGTATTAAAAATCTCGCCGACCATTACAGTCGCCAGGATACCGGGCAATTGACCGTTGCGGCGACGCACACCCAGGCGCGCTATATCCTGCCGCAAGTGGTCACAGCTTTTAAAAAGCAATATCCCAAAGTGCATCTGCGCTTGCATCAAGGCAGTCCTAAAGAAATTGTCCAGATGTTATTGGAAGGCGAAGCGGATATAGGGGTGGCAACCGAATCTCTCGGCGATATCGAAGAATTAGCGTCTTTTCCGTTTTATTCCTGGCGCCACGCGGTGGTAGTACCCAAGAATCATCCATTGACGATTCTGAAAACGCTCACGCTGGAAGCCATTGCGGAATATCCGATTATCACTTACCACGAAGGTTTTACCGGTCGCGCGCAAGTGGAAAAAGTGTTTCAGGAAGCGGGATTAACGCCGGATATCGTCATGTCCGCTCTGGATGCGGATGTTATTAAATCCTATGTTGAACTGGATTTAGGCATTGGCATTATTGCGTCCGTTGCATTTTCCCCCGAACGCGACACTGCTCTGCAATTATTGGATGGTGAGCACTTATTCCTGCAGAACCATACCAAGCTGGCAATTCTCAAGGGGCGTTTGCTGCGCAAATTTGCCTATCACTTTATCGAAATGTGCTCGCCGGAACTGACCGAAGCCGTAGTTGCAAAAAGCGTTACGCCGGAAAGATCTTGATTGTTATCAACCAGCACCATCAAAAATGGTGCTGGTTTAATTTTAGCCATTCTTTTCTCATCCCGCTTAAGTACTCGCCAAATCATTACCTCATTCATTATTGATCGCTTTATAACCGTAAAATCCGCAGAAATTCCCCTGTTTAACATCTCTTTACAATTCGACATTTTTTTACAATTTGCGTGATAAACGCTTATTAAGATCACTCTCACCTTTTTAATAGGAGAGATAAAAATGAATAAATTATTCCTTATGGTGATGGTGCCGATTTTTTCTGCTTTGATCGCTTGTGGTGGCGGTAAAAAAGGCGGCGGAAATTCGCAACCGAAACTGACATTTGAAGACACAGGTTTGGAGAGTCACATAGTTGTGCAACTTAAAGCCTATGACGATGAAGAGCCTCTCTATGCGGCGACCGATAAAGGCGTACATGCGCTTATTGATAATGAGTGGCAACTGCTAACCCCGGAGGAATGGTCGGTAAATGCCATCGAATTTCTGGATACCAACCATATTTTGGCCAGCGTCAGCCTGGAGTCTGGCGAAGCCTTGATGGAAAGTTTGGATGGTGGTGAAACCTGGGAAGAGGTTGCCAATAATTTTGGCGGTGAAGACCAAGAAAAAATACAAAATTTGTACTTCGATAAAGACACCAAAGTGCTTTATGCCATCGGAAGAAATGTATTGGCGCAATCTGAGGACGAAGGGCGCGAATGGACAATATTAGAAGGTGAATGGCACGGATTTGCCTCTGGCTTATCGGCAGTTGCGCGGCACTCCGATACTGGTGACCTCTGGATTGGCGGTCAAGGCGCTATCGAAAATCCGGTTTTGCGACAAGTCAAAGTAGACCAGGAGACTGAAGACCACTCAGCATCCATAGCGGAATTGCTGGAGGCGCCCAGCGTAATCAAATCAATCCGTTTCTTCCCGGACGAAAATTCTGCTGAACACGGTGAACGAGTCCTGGCAAGCGGCGAGGGCGGTATTGTGCACAGCCCGGATTACGGCAAAACCTGGCTGCCTTTATTCGTCAACGAAACCTCTCGGTTCTACTTTGATGTCATTATCGATCCCGATAATTCCAATATCCTCTACACCGCTGGCTGGAGCAAAAACTGGGAAACACCGCAGGAGCTGCGCCTGGAAATCAGCCCGGACAGCGGCAAAACCTGGAAAGCGTACCGCCATAACGACCCCGAACTGTTGGGTGGCGTCTGGAGCATGACGCTGCGCATCGAAGATGAGAAAAAGGTCCTCTATCTGGGGCTCTGCAAAGGCGGTGTTTACAAAGTCGTTCTGCCATAACTTTCGTTAAATCAACGCGATGGAGCACCCATTGGGGCTGGAGGCCCCGGCAGGCTCAAGCACGGGTCCTAAACTGGGTAACAGGCGTGTATAATGCCGCGCTCTTTGGCACCTGTTCGACCATTGGTCGCCGGTTTTCCGGCTGCGGTTAACGGTGTTAGCCGTAGCAACCTGACTCCTGCGAGATTTCCGAATGGAAAACACAATTCACAGCTCAGATGGCGCTGTTTCCGGTGCCGCCGTTCCAGTCGCCATCATCATGGGTTCCCGGTCTGATTGGCCAACCATGCGTGAAGCCGCCTCAGTGCTCGATGAATTCAAGATTCCCTACAGAGCCATGGTGGTGTCCGCCCACCGCACCCCAGATCGTCTCGTATCCTTCGCAACCAATGCTGCTGCGTCTGGCTACAAAGTCATTATCGCTGGCGCCGGCGGCGCAGCTCACTTGCCTGGCATGACCGCTGCTATGACCGAATTGCCGGTGCTCGCCGTGCCCGTTATGAGCCATACACTCAACGGCGTGGACAGTTTGCTCTCTATAGTGCAAATGCCCCGCGGTGTTGCTGTCGGTACACAAGCCATTGGTGGAGCGGGGGCGTTTAACGCTGGTTTGCTCGCCACCCAAATCCTCGCCCTCGGCAATGAAGAATTGGCTGTCCGCCTCCGTGAGTGGCGCGCGCGCCAAACTCGTGATGTTCCTGTGGAGGTCGAATAATGCTTCGCGTTGCCATTATTGGCGGAGGTCAGTTAGCGAGGATGTTGGCGCTGGACGGCCTGCGACTCGGGGTGAAATTCAGCTTTCTCGTGGAGCCGGATGAGTCGACGCAATGTATAGAAGGACTGGGTGACAAGCTGGTATGGGATTTCGCCGACCTTGCAGAAGACGACGTTGATGCGTTTGCCGAACTCTACCAAGCCTTACACCGTCCGCAGGTGATTACGGTAGAAAAAGAAGCGGTGCCGGTACCAGTTTTGCGCGGTTTGGCTCGTTTTGCCGAGGTGCGCCCCAATCCTGAATCGGTTTACCAGACCCAACACCGTGCGCGGGAAAAGCAATTGCTCAGCCGTTTGTCGATTCCGACAGCCAACTTCATCGTTGCCTATGAAGTGGCAGATGTCCGGGCGGCTTACGAAGCGTTCGGTCTACCTCTGTTTATCAAGGCGGTCGAATCTGGCTACGACGGCAAAAACCAATGGCAACTGCACGCTCCTTCCGATCTCGAACAATTCGAACGTGAATGCCCTCCAGGCCCTTGGGTGGTTGAGCAGCACGTAAAATTCGATCGCGAAGTGTCGCTGATCGGCGCGCGCTCAGCTAACGGCGAAACCGTGTTTTATCCCATTACGGAAAATCTGCATCGCCAAGGCATTTTGATTCGCTCCTTGGCGCCAGCACCAAATTTGTCAGAAGCAATGCAAAACAACGCGCGCGATTATATGACCCGCTTGTTTAACGAACTGGACTACGTCGGCGTGCTCGCCATGGAATGCTTCGTACGCGGCGATGAATTATTGGTTAATGAGTTGGCTCCGCGCGTGCACAACAGCGGCCACTGGACCATGAATGCGGGCATTTGCAGCCAATTCGAAAACCATTTGCGCGCGATCCTCGGCTGGCCTTTGGGCTGTACCGAAATATCTGGCCACAAAGGTATGGTCAATATTCTGGGATCGCGCGATCTGCAAAACCCGCGTCCGCGACAACCCGGTGAAGCTTGGCTCAGCTCCGCAGGTACATTCCACTGGTATAACAAAACCGATCGTCCTGGTCGAAAACTGGGTCATATCAATGTATGCGGTGACGATCTCGCTGAACTGCAAAATACCTTGGTTGAGCTGGACGAGCTGCTCTACGGCGAACAACGCAAGTAAATCCTCAAAAAATCCAGGAGCAGAGCGCACCGCCTGCTCCTTTTTTAAAACTCCGCTTCCTCTCCGTCCGCTTGTAGAAACTCGATAACCCGGCGACACTGGTGTTATTACTTCGCAAGAGGATAGAACCTATGCGCCCCAACACACACTCCATTGTTATAGGGTATCTCGCCTGGATTTTCGGTTTTATGGGTGCACACCGGTTTTATTACGGCAAAAGAATTTCCGGAACCATCTGGTTCTTTACGCTGGGGTTGTTTTTTATCGGTTGGATTATCGATTTGTTTTTGATCCCTTCGATGGATAGAGAAGCGGATATGAAATATACGCCGGGCATTTACAACTACAGCGTTGCCTGGCTGCTGCTGACATTTTTAGGGATTTTCGGGGTTCACCGAATGTATCTTGGAAAATGGATTACCGGAATTTTGTACCTTTTTACCGGCGGATTGTTTCTGATCGGTTTGTTATACGACTTATGGACACTGAATGGCCAGGTATCCGAACGCAACCTGATCGAAAAAAACTCTAGCTTCTAGCGCTCTTAAAGGGGAGGGACCCCGCACTGTTTGCCTTTCGATAACTCCCGCATTATAAGCCCTCCCTGGTTTCGTTTTTTTCAGGTTCGTTGATTGTGCTTCCAGGTTCATTTTTTGCAAATAGCCTTGTTGATCATTACAAAAACGAAACACTGGAGCCTCCATGGCATTAAAACGATCCTTTATTATGATGCCAATTCTGTTAATGCCGGTCGTTGCTATAGCCAATTCTCTGAGAATTCTACATATAGAACGGTGTGGCGACCTCTTGGATCTTTCCAAGCGCCTTTATTGCATTCAAACGCCCGACGAAGTGACGCGGGATGTACAAATAAAATTCCAGGGACGCGATTTTCGCTACAAAAAATTGGACGCTAAACCCCACACGCTTCAGGTAGATCTTTCGTCACCAAAGCTAACCAGTGGTCCGCTCTGGCTGCAAAAGGGAGATAAAAAAAGCAACGCCATTTGGGTAAGTTTGCAAAATAGCCATGTGGTCGCGGCAGGCAAAGATGGAGTGGTGAAAAACGACGATGGCATTAACACCTATCTGGATCTGGTCAGCATTATTATCGAAGAACAACACGATGGACTTAAAGAAAGCGAGCGCCTAGCCAGAAAATATGGCGCGGACATTGTCGGAATGATTCCGCCACTTAACACTTATCAATTGCGCTTGCCAATTAAAACTCTGATCGAGCGCGATGCCTACGTTTTGCGCTTGGGCAATGAAGATGTAGTGGACGCAGTTGTTATAGAAGAAACCGCTCCCGAAGACAAAGGCGAGGAGGGTGATAAAACGGATCCGACAAAGAAAAATAAAAATAACGATGAACTGGATGCAAATCGATTTTACGACGCTGTCGATTATTACCGACGCCGATTTGCAGAAGCAAACTCTATCCAACCTTATGCCATAAAAATTGGAGTAATCGAGCGCAATGTCGATTTTGACGCGCCTGATTTTGCTTCTTATCTCGGCGGCTGTGCGGCGGAAAAATCAAACCTGTGCGTTTATGCCCGAGACGCAGAAAACCCGGATAATCACGGCACTTCTGTAACAGGAGTTCTGGCAGCGGAATGGGGTGAAGGAGGCAATAAAGGATTTTTGCGAGGGCTAAATTCTGCAGCTCCGCGCATTGATATTATCGTCGACCGAAATTCCGACGCAGGCATTACGGCGAATATCGCGGCCTCCGTCAATCTTGTGGAAGACGGTGTACGCATTCTCAACTGGAGTTGGGGATTTCATAGAGTCGGAACCAAAAACATCTCTAATAAAACATTGGATTCAAGCGTTCGCTCCGGCATTGCCATGAGCGGTTACGAAGAACTGATAGAAGAGTTTTTCCTTTGGCTCAGACAGCACCATCCAGATGTGATGGTGGTCAACTCCGCAGGCAACAGTGCGGCTCCAACAGGACAGGATGATTTTCGCTTGCCTTCCGCACTGGTCACGGACCAACTACTGGTCATAGGCGGGCATCAACGCAGCGCCAAAAGTACCAATGTGACCGATCCCGATTTTGTCAAACGGCGCAAATCATCGAACATGGATAAACGAGTCGACCTGACGGCGGCGGCCTGTATCCAGGGCTCTACGACTCAAATCGGAGAACAATCCAAACAGCATTGCGGAACTTCCTACGCCGCACCTTTAGTAACGGCAACCATAGCCGCCATGTTATCGATCAATCCGGAATTAACTCCCGAGCAAGTGCGCATACTGCTGCGCCGGAGCTCCATGACAATTGGCGAACGCAGCGATTTTGAATCGCCAGATGCACAGGATTTGACAGCCCCGATCTTGCCGTCCGAACGCTATCAGCAATTGGATCATCCGGATATTGGCCGATCAGCAAGGCTGGATATGTACAAGGCACTCGAACTTGCCGTCGAAAGTTTGACTCGAGTGAGATAACAAACCATCAACCAAAGCAGGTTATGTATGTTTGAAACTATTTTTCCGGGCGATAGAGCCAGTATAGAAAACACCAGCCAATCCAAAGTCGCTATCAAACTGGTAAGTGACAATGGGTATCAAGTGGAAATCGAATTGGAACCAGGACAGATTATAGGTTTCACCTCAGGTCCCGCCGAGGCAGATGTAATTATCACCAAAGGCGAAGCGGAAAAAATTCTGATTATCAAGCCGCAGACAGCTACTTGATATCGCACTATGCCCGCAGTTCGATTAGGCTAGCGACTATCTGGACCTCTAGACGGGCAAATCTTCATGTTGGGAAGACTCTTTTTCCTAGGTGTCATTGCATTATTTTGTATATCGGCCACAGCAGAGGAAGTCCTAGTCGCCGTCGCGGCTAATTTCTCCGCTCCTATGACGGAAATTGCCGCTGCTTTCGAAAAAGAAACCAATCACAAAATCAAACTAGCCACCGGATCGTCTGGCAAGTTTTACGCGCAAATCAAAAACGGCGCGCCTTTCCATATATTTCTCTCCGCCGATCAGTCCACCCCACTGGTTTTAGAAAACGAAGGTTTCACCGTCCCAGGCACTCGCTTTACCTACGCCACAGGTGCATTAGCGCTTTTTTCCAAAAGACCAAACCTTGTGGATTATGCGGGCAAAAACCTGCTTGCGGGAAACTTCGACAAACTCGCCATAGCAAACCCCAAACTTGCCCCTTACGGAGCGGCTGCCGTTGAGGTTATGCAAACGCTTGGTGTATACGAGAAATTAAAACCCAAGCTGGTACAGGGAGAAAATATTGCTCAGACATTCCAATTTGTCGAAACCGGCAATGCCGATCTGGGTTTTGTTGCACTCTCGCAGGTTATAAATACTGAAAAAGCATTTTGGCGCGTTCCGACAAATCTGCACACGCCAATTCGTCAAGATGCCGTTTTATTAAAAAATGGCGAGCACAATACGGCGGCAAAAGCACTAATAGAGTTTTTCCGCATGCCAATTGCAACCGAAATTATTCGGTTGCATGGTTATGAAAGTGAACAAGAGATTTGATTTTCTTTGTCGCTGCCGCCTTTTTCTTAGCTTAATTGCGCAAACCTGCCGCCTGAGTTGCCAAAGCCGCGCACTCTTCATCAAATTCCGGCGGAGCGCCGGAAATACCTATACCACCCAACGGTTTTCCATCAGCGGAAAAAATAGGTAATCCGCCTTGAACAATGGCGATTTTGGGTAAGGCGTGGATTCCCCATTCGGCAGCTTTGGCGGTGGCGAGGCGGTAGTACGCCGCCGAAGTTCCCTTCCAACGCGCAACCTCTCCTGTGGCGGGCGCCGCACCGTCGGTTTGGGTAAAGCTCAATAAAATCCCTCCCTGATCATAAATGGCGATTGCCACATCTTGTTTCGACTTGCGCGCATGCTCCAAACACCTGGCATTCATTTTTTGGATATGGCTCCACTGCAATGCGCTTATTTTTGTCTCTTCATTTGCGGCCAAAACAAATGAGGAAGTGGTTGAAACTGCTGCTGCAAAAAACAGCTGAATTTGAATTTTCATTGTTTTCCCTCCACGTAGATGAACTAAAGTTTTCGCTCTACGGCTGCGGTTAACCGCAACAACTTTCCAGGCGAATCCGTAACGACATAAATCGAGCCATCCGGCGCGACGGTGGGTTCATAGGGCCGGCCTTCGAATCGCACGAGAATTTCCTCGTGCTGAACACGTTCGCCATCCAGAGTCAGCAAGCGCAATTGCCTCTGGCCGAGTGCGGTGACCAGAATTTTGTTTTGCCACAGAGGAAATTGCCGACCTTGATAAAAGGTCATGCCGGACACACCGATGGAAGGGCGCCAATAAATCACCGGCTGCTCAACGCCATCCATGCGCGTATGCGGGGTCAAAATGGTGCCCTCGTAGTTGATTCCATAACTCACATTCGGCCAGCCGTAGTCGCCACCCGGTTTGAGAATATTGAGTTCATCGCCACCGCGCGGACCGTGTTCGGTCGACCAAAGCTGCCCAGTTTCTGGATGAATTGCCAAGCCCTGAGGATTGCGGTGCCCCAAGCTGAAAAGTGACGGCAAGGCTCCAGGCTTATTGCGGAACGGGTTATCAGCCGGAACGCGTCCGTCCGGGTGCAATCGATGAAATTTGCCAAAAGGTTTGCCCGGCTCGCGCGCCTGCTCGAGCAAGCCGCGATCGCCGACGGAAAAATACAGATATCCCTGTCGATCGAATGTCAAACGGCCTGCGTAATGCCAGAAGTGGTCGATGTAATCCTCGGGCGCTGCTTCAAAAATCACTTCCTGCTGCGTCCATTTGTGATCTTTGATTTTGCCGCGCACCACACGGGTCATGCCTAACGGATTGTCAGGATCGGCTTTGTTGGGTATTGGATGGCTGTAGGAAAGATAGATCCAACCATTTTTGGCGTAATCCGGGTCCAGCGCTATATCCAACAAGCCACCTTGATTCCACTTATGCGGATTCACCAGTACCTCGGGTGTGCCAGCTATAGGTCTATCGTCGAGCTTGCCGTTTTTGATCACGCGCAACCGACCGACGCGCTCGGTGACTAACACTGTATTGGCATCCGGGAAAGCAATCGCCCAAGGGGTATCCAGCTTGTCGGTTATCACCTCCAGATTCACTTCGTAATCCAGGGTGGATACCTTGCCGGGCGCCGGATCAAACTTGGGTGGCTCTGGTGCGGCTTCCTCCTGCTGTTCTTCCGAAGCAGGTTTACGGGTGGGCACATATTTGGCGATGGCGTTAATCTCATCATCGCTCAGGATGCTGCCAAAGGCGGGCATACCTCTGGAGGCCAGACCATTTTTGGCGATCCGAAAAACATCCCATTCCTGACCGCCATACATATAAGTACTAGGGGAGAGCGCCGGCCCTATACCAGAACCTTGAAACTGCATGCCGTGGCAAGACGCGCAGTTCTGCTCATATAACCGCTTGCCATCCGGCTCTTCAGCCTGGAGACTGAGCGGAAGCGCTACAACCAGAGTTGTCAGAATAATATTTACCGAAGGAAAACGGTTCATACACGGCTCCTTGATTAACAGGTTGCCGTGATTAGACAGGGATAGGCGAGGGGAATGAATGGAGGGAAGATATAGGTTTTCTATAGTTTCTCTAACCTTATTCCACCTTGCACTGATCGAGCGGAAGAGCTCCAGAAATAATTCCTGGGACTCTCACAGTCAGGACGACTGTGAGAGAGCCTACATGGACGTACTCGCGGCGATCCCAGGAATTATTTGTGAAGATCTGAAGCGGGATGCTCCGTAATTGCTTGTTAAGATTCGACAAATCGGTGTGAACAGAAAGAGGGGACCTTCATTGACACTGCCAAAAGACCTGCCGACAAACTTGGATGCCGATCACCGATTCAAAACTGCGGAAGCCTTTTATTTAGGCGAGGCACTGATCACCCCGTCCCTTAACCGCATCGAAGTGCAAGGCGCGCAGCATCAAATAGAACCCAAAGTCATGAAGGTTCTGCTGCTCTTGTGCGCAAGGCCCGGTCATGTGGTCCATCGCGACCAGATACTCCAGCCCGTGTGGGGTGCGACTGGCGACGACTACCTGCTCAAATGATCATCTCTGCTCACCTTCGAACCATATGGCACATAAAACACCAGAAACGCCAAAAAAATATATAAAAAATCATTCTGCGCAGTTTAAGTAGTTTCACTACACTCTTCCTGTTTTAAGCGTTTTTGTCAGCCGATGCCTTGTGCTATGGGCTGGACAAGTGAAGCCCGGTCGTCAATCGGGCCTAAAAAAGCATCAACCGTCACGCAGAGTTAGCCATGTCAAACACACCTAAGTCACCCGCAACCAGCCAATCCAACCCTGCTGCATCTGCAGTCGGAAAAAAACCTGCATCTGCACATCCTGCCGCGGCAGCCGACGCTACCCACCCACCGACGCCCGCAGCTAAACAAAACGTGAAACGTCCGCGCAAAACGGGACGTAATGATGAAGAAAAGGAAAAACTGTTAGCTGAGGACGCGGAAAAAGCTCAAGCTGATGAAATCGCTCAAATTGATTCTGAGGTGAGCGCGGCTATAGCGTCGGGTCAAGCAATTCCGACTACCCAATCTCAGGCACAGGACGATCAGTCCGACGATCACGAACTTCCCATGTGGTTGCAGGTTGGGGCTGTTGGCGCGGCTGGCGGAGTTGCTTGGGCGGTTGGAAGTTCGAAAGCCAAGGGTGAACCCGAACCAGAGATGCTGGTAGTACGCGGGAAGGTCACAGCAGGCCCCGTGGCATACGCCTCGGTGATGATCTATGCCTTCAGGTAACCCGTATTTCTTGAACGTCCATTCAAGAATGGGCTTGGCCTGCGCATAATCCGTAGCCGTTACACCTTGAGAACACAGCAGATAACG